>SAMEA3663276__coassemble_11528_pt1 | contig 1641 bp, 2 predicted proteins | sample SAMEA3663276__metabat2_high_PE_014 | metagenome-assembled genome bin SAMEA3663276 (sample SAMEA3663276) | pig gut metagenome | biome: pig gut; feature: pig-associated habitat; material: faeces | place: China | collected 2013 | reverse complement strand
TGGCCATCCTCGTCATTCAGAAGGACTACGACCTGCTCGAAGGCATCATCTATGCTCTCTCCACAGGCATCGGCTTCTTGCTCGCAATGGTGCTCTTTGCAGGACTTCGTGAGCAACTCGACCTCGTCGATGTGCCCAAGCCCTTCCGTGGTGTGCCCATCGCCCTCGTCACCGCCTCCCTCCTTGCCATGGCATTCATGGGCTTCAGCGGTGTTGACGGTGGTTTGAAGATACTCTTCGGGTTACAGTAGTGGCATTATTTTGAATAAAGAACGGAGGGGCTATCTTGTGGATAGCCCCTCCGTTCTTTATGGTTTGCCCGTCAAGGACGATGTTTTATTACACATCTTCGCCCAGTTCTGTTTAACACTGCACATTTCTGCCACTCCCAGTTTGCTCCCCCATAGGTGTTGAGGTATCTCACCCATACACTTGATGGTGTCTCATGCATAGACCTTCCTTGCTTTTTTCAAAAAATGATTAGAAATGTTTGGAAGTGAAGAAATAATGTGTATCTTTGCACTTGAAATTCGACTCATTTAAATTCTAAGACCATGCTTTTCGGACATATACCTACAGAAGTGACATTGTTTTTCATCATCGAAAATCAATTGGGCTTCTCAAAAGAAAAACAGCAGCAGTTCAGAACCAAATATTTGGAATAAACAATGGCAAATAGACCCTTAGACACCACATTGCTGGACCGCGCCATTGTGTTTGCGGTTCGCGCCCATGCCGGGACGGAGCGTCGTGGCAAAGGCTTTCCCTACATCGTTCACCCTATGGAAGCCGTGGAGATTGTGGCCACGATGACCAGCGACCAGGAACTGCTGGCCGCTGCCGCACTCCACGACACAGTGGAGGACACCGATGTGACCGTGGAGCAGATACGCACCGAATTTGGCGATTACATTGCCTCGCTAGTGGCTTCGGAGAGCGATATCGTCCTCGACGGTCTATCCGACGAGGACAGTTGGCACATCCGCAAGCAGACCGCCATCGACCGTTTGGCCCGTGCTTCCCATGATGTCAAGACCGTGGCACTTGGCGACAAACTCTCGAACATGCGGGCCATCGCTCGAGACTATGCCCTGCAAGGCGATGCTCTCTGGTCACTCTTCCACGTCAAAGACCGCAAGGAGCACGAGTGGCACTACCGGGGGCTTGCCGACTCGCTCAGCGAACTCAGCGACACCTTCGCCTATCAGGAGTTCCTGCGGCTCATCAACCAAGTGTTTTATCCTAAATCCTCAGACGTATGAACTATCAACTTGATTTACATGGTGAAAGGTCTGCTCGAACAGGTCCATGCACTGCACTTGTAAATGAAGACTGAACCTACTAAAAAAATAAAATTAGTTATTTAAGTTTCGGATGTTCCAAACGCTTCATTTTCAACAACGAACCTTTAGCTCGGCGTAGCCAATAAAACGAATCATTCTAATTTACCATGCGGCGAGAAGATGTATTTCCCTAATGCCGCAAGCGGCTACGAATGAAATCGAATGGCTACACTCAGCATTCGTTTTTATTCGTTGCACCTTTAGGTGCATTGTGCATTGTATAAATTCGTCATATTCGAAATATTCGTTGTTGAAGAAAGCATCCGAAACTTCAGTTAGTTATTACTGTCCGCTAAAC
>SAMEA3663276__coassemble_3315_pt1 | contig 3397 bp, 2 predicted proteins | sample SAMEA3663276__metabat2_high_PE_014 | metagenome-assembled genome bin SAMEA3663276 (sample SAMEA3663276) | pig gut metagenome | biome: pig gut; feature: pig-associated habitat; material: faeces | place: China | collected 2013 | reverse complement strand
CCCAACTGCAAAGATACCTCTTTTTCTTCAATGCAAACAAAAAAGTCAAGAAAAAAATGAAATCCTTGCAAAATTGCATACATTGTCAGTAAACGTAATCTATTCACCGAATCGCTGTCGGCATTGGATTTTAAGAAACAAATTACCATAATTAGAATAATTTTATCCACAAATTTTGACGATTATTGAAATTAGTGGTCAAAATTATTCTAATTATTCAAATTAGTTTCAGAAAAAGTAAACTGAAGTTCTTTCGCTGGATAGTTACCAGTAAACTATGTTTTAACCCGAATCGTTCATTAGCGTTTTGATGATGGCAACTTCTATTTTTGAGCAGATGTTTTGACGCCTTGAAGACGCAATGGGGGTTCATTGTAACTGAAAACGGTGAAACAGATGAAAAAAAGAAAGTTTGTCAGCGCATAAACAGTTTAATGACCGTTTCGGGTTTACCCCCCCCTAAACCGACGTGCCCCACGTCGGTCGACCGATGTGGGGCACGTCGGCGAGGCGACGTGGGGCACGTCGGTTTTTGGGGTCTGTTCTCCTTGATTTCTTTATGTCCCGAATTTGAACTGTTTTTGCAAAACGGCTTGAAGGAATCCCCAATAAGTGTTTTTATAAGTAGGTGAACAAAAATAGTTTATATAATGCGGCAACACATAAGAAAGAGTATCGCCCTCGGCGATGGATATTAAGAAACAAATTAGCATAATTAGAATAGTTTTATCCACAAATTATAATGTTAGAAATTAGTGAGCTGAATTATTCCAATTGTCTTAATTAGTTTCAGAAAAAACAAGCTGCTAGCGGCGAAAAGAAGAGACATCATTGCATAAGATAATTTTGTGTAGTTACTTACCATCCAAGGCGGACATTCTGCGTATGTAGGGGAATGTCCTCAATTCCGTTTAAGGGCTATCCCCGATGTGCATAATTAAAATTTGAAGAAGATTGTTGTGGTGTGAGGAAAAATGTGTACCTTTGTAACCGAAAACTAAACTGGTTAATCAATGAAGAACAGAATGACTCGTAAGATGTTGGCAGCGGCGGCTTTTTCGTTGACTGCTATAGTTGCTTTTGCACAGCAAATCACTTTGGATGATGTGGTTGATTATAAGTATTCTCCGGCTTCCGTTCGTGGAGTGAAACCGATGGCGGATGGAGAAAGTTATTCGTGTGTGGGTGAAGGTGGAAAGAGCATCGAAAAACGTTCGTTCAAGACGGGTGAGACGCTGGAGGTGCTTTTTGACGCTTCTACTGCCCGTGGGGCTTCCATCCGTGCTGTGGAGGGCTATATCATCTCGCCCGACGAGAAGAATATCTTGATTGAAACGAACCGCACGCGCATTTATCGGCGTTCTGCCACTTCCACATATTATATATACAATGTGAAAAACAAGACGCTTGCGCCTCTTTCGACGAATGGTCCGCAAGAATGCCCAAAGTTCTCGCCTGACGGCAACCAGATTGCTTTTGTGCGCGACAACAACATCTTCTTGGTGAAGTTGCTTTTCAACAATGCGGAGAGCCAAATCACGAAGGATGGTGAACGCAACAAAGTCATCAACGGCAAACCAGACTGGGTGTATGAAGAGGAATTTTCGTTCAATTGTGCTTTCGACTTTTCTGCTGACAGCGAGATGTTGGCTTGGATTCGCTTTGACGAATCGAACGTGAAGACGTTCTCGTTCCCTTGGTATAGAGGTTCGAACCCGTCGATGGATGAATATGCGCTTTATCCCGGCAGTTATGAGTATAAGTACCCTAAGGCTGGTGAGGAGAATGCCAAGGTGTCTGTGCTGACTTATGACATCAAGAGCCGTGTGACTCGCACGATGCAAGTGCCGCTCGATGCTGACGGTTACATCCCGCGCATTCAGTTCACGGGGGAGAAGGATAAACTGATGGTGCTTACCCTCAATCGTCACCAGGACCGTTTGGATTTTTATGCGGTCAATGCTCGGAGCACAACTGCGCAACTCATTTTGCGCGAGGAAAACAAACGCTATGTGGATGAGGCTGCTTATGCTGACATGGACTTCTCGCGTGACCAGTTTGTATTGCTGAGCGAACGCGACGGCTACCAGCACATGTATCTTTACACCATCGGTGGACAGTTGGTGCGCCAACTCACATCGGGAGAATATGAGGTGACGGACTACTATGGCGTGGATGCCACGGGGAAGAACTTCTATTATGCCAGCAACGAGGGAAGCCCTCTGGAGAAATATATCTATAAGGTGGATGCGTCAGGAAAGAAGACGAAACTCTCAACGGAGAAGGGTTACAACGAGGCTGTGTTCAGCAATGGCTGTCAATATTACCTGAACACCTATTCTAATCTGACGACCCCTCCTGTCTATACACTTTGCAACGCTGCTGGCAAGACGCTCCAAACTGTGGAGGACAATGGTCAATTGAAGGAAATGCTGGCTGCGCTCCCTCTGGGAACTCCTGAAATCATCTCTGTCAATACGGCTGATGGCATTCAACTGAACGGATGGATGGTGAAACCGAAAAACTTTGATGCCTCCAAGAAATACCCAGTTCTGATGTATCAGTATGGCGGTCCTGGCTATCAGATGGTCTTCAACTCCTTTGATAACGGGTTCATGGGCGGATTGATCTGGGAACAGCGTTTGGCGCAGAAAGGGTATATCGTTGTCTGTGTCGATGGACGTGGCACGGGAGGCCGAGGCGATGAGTTTAAGAAGTGCACATACATGAAACTGGGTGACCTCGAATCACACGATCAGGTGGAAACGGCTCTTTGGCTCTCAAAACTCCCGTATGTGGACAAATCGCGTATCGCCATTTGGGGGTGGAGTTTCGGTGGATTCAACACACTCATGTCGATGTGTGAGGGTAGGGAAGTGTTCAACTGCGGTGTGGCTGTCGCCCCTGTCACCGACTGGCGTTTCTACGATACGGTCTATACGGAACGCTTCATGCGCACACCTCAAGAGAACCCTAAGGGCTACGATTGTTCGCCTCTTCATCGATATGAGAAAATCAAGGGCAATCTCCTTCTTGTTCATGGAATGGCTGATGACAACGTGCACTTCCAGAATTCAGCAGAACTTGCCGAAGCTCTTGTGCAATTAGGCTACCAGTTCGACATGCAGGTTTATACAAACCGCAATCACAGCATCTACGGAGGCAACACACGTCGTCACCTCGTTACCCGCATCGAAAACTTCCTCGATGCCCACCTCCTAAGATGAGCGTTTTGCCCCTAAAGTGGTTCTCGTCTTTGTCTTCTTTGCTTCTTTTTTGTCCAAAAAGCATTATTTTTTCATTTTGTAGAAAAAAACTCCCAAAAGATTTTGCCAGTTCGGGAAAAGGTCGTACCTTTGCACTCGCTTTCCGAAAGGGAGGCACGAGATTAGATCTT
>SAMEA3663276__coassemble_1664_pt1 | contig 5040 bp, 3 predicted proteins | sample SAMEA3663276__metabat2_high_PE_014 | metagenome-assembled genome bin SAMEA3663276 (sample SAMEA3663276) | pig gut metagenome | biome: pig gut; feature: pig-associated habitat; material: faeces | place: China | collected 2013 | reverse complement strand
GAGGTAAAGTTACACAAAAAATATGGGTTAGCAGACAACAAACACATTTTTTTCACTTTTTATCACTAAAATCACCTTTTTTCCCACCTAAAACAAACGAGTTAGAAGTTAGGAGTTAGAAGTTAGAAGTTAGAAGTTAGGAGTTAGGAGTTAGTCAAACGCCAATAACAAGAAGAGAGTGTGTCAAAATAAGGATGCAGTCGCCCCTTGGGCGAGAAATCCTGCCAATCTAAACAAATCTTATATGCTATTGGTTTGATTTCCAATATAAAAGATTTTGAACAGATTTGAGAGATTTCTGCGCGAAGCGCACTTCGTTCATTTTGACACACTCCTTTCTCTTCTTTATATTATCAGACAAATTTTACCACAAAAGACCATCTATCTCCTTATCAAAATCCATCAATTCATCCTCATCGAAAGGATTAGCCTTGATGCCAATGCCCGGAGTTCCTCCCGGTGATGATGGCAGGGATGCTGCAATCATTGACTGGGTCGCAACCGAAACCATGTCCAGTTCTGGTTTGATATATACTTTCTTATTCATTGTTCTGTCTCCTTAATTTATTACTTGATTGCAACTTTTTTACCATTGTAGATATAGATGCCCTTCTCAGTAGGCTTGCCATCCAGCTTCACACCTTGCAGCGTGTACCAGTTATCATAGTCTGCTGCCACTTGTTTGGTGTCAACACCCTGAATGTCTGTAGCCTCGCTATTGTCAACAAAGCTGATAGCAAGCGCGTCTGCCTGCAAGTTGTGAGTAGATGGGTAGAAGTACGCCTGGAATGCAGGAACATCTACAGAGCCTGTGGTTTTTGCAAACTTATTACCTTCTGCATTCAACACATATCCAGCATCAGCTGCAACAGTCTGCTTCTGAGAACCACCAATGAACATGTAGTAGAAACCACTTAGGGTATTCTTGGCGTTTGCTCGGATGACGACATCGCTTGCTTCGAAGGTGATAGGTTTACCCGTCAAATCAAACTCGTCACCCCAATGATTACTTGGTACAGTAATGAGATAAGGCTTGTTTGCCCTAATTTCACCAGCATAATCGAAATTAACAGCGCCCTTACCATCTGTAAAGAACTGATAGAGCCAGAAATCTTTACTTGAGTCAGAACTGCTCTTGAACCAATCAATGGCAGTAGCACCTTGCTTCACTGTTGCCACATCGAATGGCAGCACAATGGTGTTCCAACCTTTACCGGAACCATCTGCACCAGTCGTGAAGGTACGAGTGTAGCTAATCTTTGTAGCAGTGAAATCGATTGGAGTGTAGAAGTCATAACCGTCAGTCAGTTCCACCTCATTGGCAGTAGTACCATTCACCCAGTTTTTCGTGATGCCACTAATTGGAGAGAAATCTGCAATGTAAAGACAGTTTGGATTAGCATTGGCTGTCAATGAGGTCACAACTCCAGACAAACCACGCAAATCAACTACAACGACATCATCTGGAACGACGAAGTCTGCTGTTGCCAAAACCAAATTCTCAACACCATTAGCATCGATAGTGGTTATGGTTTTCGCTACAGGATAAAATGATGTACCTGCTTTTGCCTCTGGTAATCCATTGTGTATATAATTGACGAATACTTTGTACTGGTCGTTTATATCTAAGCCATCGAATTCAAATGCGATTGTTTCAGTGCCACCTGCCAATACGGTCAAATCTTTCCATTCATATTGAGTTGATTCATCACTCTTTTTCTGCAATATTGCAGTAATCTGTCCAACATAATTGGTACCTGTCTCATTCTTTACAGTAAGAGTCGTCTCAATTTTCAATCCTTTAATCTTATTTGTCAAACCATCCATCACAAGTGGCAATGCTGTTGTTATAGTCAAACTTGGGCTCGTATCACCTGACACTCCCGACTTAATCGTAATGCTTCCACTACCAATAACACTGGCTGCACCATCCGCTTTTATCGTCCATGTTTCAGCAGCAGATGTAGCAGTCGGAATGAAAGAGAATGATGTCATTGCTGATTCACCAGCTTCCAGATTCAATCCGAATGCAGCATATTGGGTTGCACCTTTGTAGAGATAAAGGTTGCCATGATAATCATCGCTGCTGTTATTCTTCACTTTGGCAGTAACTGTCTGCATCGTATTCACAATGCCATCAGTTGTCAATTGAACATCAGAAGCGATCAAATCAACAATAGGACTCACCGTCGACAACGTTGAAGTGGACGCACCTGTGACGACTTGAATATAATGCTCGTCTGAACCCGCCAATGGTTTCCAATCGTTCAAGCCTGCCAAACTATACACAGGCTTCAACTTATAAGTATGACCAGCCTCAAGGTGAGTCAAATTCACGTATAAGAATGAATTATAATTGTATTCAGATCCAGGCGCAACAGTCTGATTTTTTAGATATGTCAAATGGGCTGCTACAAATTCGTCACTTTCATTAAAGATGCCTATATTCATATCATAGACATGCGTGTATGTGGCACTGCCGCTAAATGAAATATTGACATAACATTGGAAATTGGCTGTATTATTTTCAACAGGAGTGGTGCCCGTATAGTTGAATTCTTTCACAAAAACACCAGCATCATCAGCTTCTGGGATGGAATAACCCGTTGGCTTCTTAAAACCAATAACGGCATCTACATCCATCGTGTAACCATCCCTTGATGTGCCAGCACCAATTCCTGTTGAATTGGGATTGAGTACAGATAACAAATAGTAGCCATCACCCGTTCCTTTCCAACCCCAGTTGATATGGAAAAAGCCATCAGCATCATAACCATCGCAGATGAAAGCATGACCACCACCTGATGACATGCCACTTAAGATTGCAGGGCGACCTTCTACAAGTTCGGCATATAATATATCTTCCCATTCTTGGGCTGTATATTGCCTGCGAATAACATTCTTTAGATGATTGTCAAAACCAAAATAATTATTCAAGGCTTCAGCCACATACATTGTATTTGATGACGAAGTCGTACCATATTTCATACCAACAGAAGCTCCACAATATCGCATCAGTTGCGCCACAGCTGTTTGTTCCGTAGAAGTTTCAGAACCTGAATAGTTAAGCTTCATGTTTGCCCAATCAAAAGAGGGAATTTGAGGGCATGCAGACACTTTGTGACCTCTTCCATCATTATATTCTGCTATTCCATCTGTTGTTCCCAATGGAAAGCTTTCATTTTGATTACAATAATATAGCATCTGAGCCATCGCTGTAGCTACACAACCAGTAACACATCCGGATGGAACAAGATTATTATAAGGTGTGTTTTGTCCCCACTTCGTCTGAATCAGCGGGGCAATCGCAGCCTTCACACCTGCAGGCGCCTTTCTCACCTTGCTTGCAGAAGCCGTTGCTTCACCTTGTTTCTCCATCCAAGCAATCTGGTTGGTGTATTCCTGAAGCCATTCCTTCATGTTTTCAGGCATGTTCTGAGTGTCGAAGGCACCCTCATCAGTGTAGCCGATGATGTCTGGCGTGAGGTCTGACGCACTGACGATGACAAAGCCATTGTCAGAACCAATGTTAAACACGTGGTACGCATCGCCCGTCGCTGCCAGCGACAAGTCTCGCTGTTGGCGCGGTGCCTTTGCCACACCACTCTTTCCGCCTGCCTTTCCAGAAAGGAAGGCCTGCGCTTTCACCTTGGCTTCATCTTTGCCGACCGGACCTGCCATCAAAGTTGTGGCAAGTATCAAGCCAATGACAAAAAGTGTAGTCTTTTTCATATCCATATACAAATAAAGTGAATAAAGTTAAGTCTCGGATATTCTACTTCGTTGGAGTTAAAGGAGTTAGAAGTTAGAAGTTAGGAGTTAGAAGTTAGGAGTTAGAAGTTAGGAGTTAGAGGGAGTTAGAGGGAGTTAAAGCCGATACTCTGACTGACGGTTTTCACTGTGCTGCAGCGCCGCTTTCAGAGCCTTCCGTCTTAGGTGCCTCCTGCATTTTGAAAGTCATCGGCAGTGTGTATCTCACACGCACCGTCTTCCCGCCCTTCTTGCCTGGCTTCCACTTAGGCATGGCTTTCACCACACGCACAGCCTCCTCGTCCAGAGCGGGATGGACCGATTTCACCACTTTCACATCGTCAACGCTACCATCCCGATTGACGATGAAACCGACCAGCACCCTACCCTGGGCGTCATCCTCCACAGCCTTTGCCGGATATTGCATATTCTGCGACAACCAAGTCATCAGAGCCTGTTGGCCACCCTCGAACTCAGCCTGTTCGTCTGGAACTTCCTCCACAGGTTCTTGCTGTCTTGGAGGAAAGGGGAAATTAGGCTGTGGCTCTTCCTTCTTCACCTCCAGTTTCTCAATATCCTTATACACCCTTGCCCAATACTGTGCTCTCTCTTCATCCTTTGGCACACCTGCCCCTTGGTGATAGATGGCTGCGAGATTGTACTGTGCATCCTTCACTCCCTGGATGGCAGCTTTCTCAAACCAATACACTGCCTTCTCATAGTCCTGCAACACCACCTTTCCTTCGATGTAGAAAGTGGCCAAATTATACTGCGCACCCGCATGTCCTGCATCGGCAGCCTTCTGATAGAGGTCAAATGCCCTGTCATACTTCTTTGCCCTCAGAAAGTCATTCCCTTTCTGATAAGCCTTCTCTGCCTCCTCCTGCGCTTTTAGTTTTGCCTGCTGCGGATTAAAGCCCGGGAAGAACTGTGCTTCCATCCCCATTGCCACACACACGGCAGCAACGAGCACTAAAATTCTTCTTTTCATGATTCTTGCAGTTTTGATTGATAGTCAATTATTAGATTAGTAAAAAAGTGATTTACGCCACAAAATTACACTTTTTCTTCATGACATCAAAACATAATTGAAAAAATGTGAAAAATCATCTTGAAAAAAATTCGCACTTTTGTTAAATAATAAAAAATAATTGCGTATCTTTGCCTCGAATTGAATGAAAAAAAACCACTGACTATCTAAAAAACACAATCATAAAAAGACATGAAGACTAATAAGTCTGGTACCCTTGCCACGATTTAAAAGTTGAATTTAACAAAAAAGCAAATCAA
>SAMEA3663276__coassemble_885_pt1 | contig 7356 bp, 7 predicted proteins | sample SAMEA3663276__metabat2_high_PE_014 | metagenome-assembled genome bin SAMEA3663276 (sample SAMEA3663276) | pig gut metagenome | biome: pig gut; feature: pig-associated habitat; material: faeces | place: China | collected 2013 | reverse complement strand
GTCTGAATGTCGGCAAACTCATGTTTCTCTTTGTCAATGAAGATAATGTTTGCATGAATATCTTCTGCAACCTTATCCCTAAAGAGGCGTAGAGTGTAGCTCTTTCCCACACGTCGTTGACCGACTATGATAATGATGGTGTCCTTACCAAGATGCTTCGCTATCTTGTCAAGATAACTTTGTCTCACAATTGCTTTCATATCTTTTATAGATGAAATTTGCTGCAAAGATAACAATTTTATCTTTTATAAAAGACAAAATCTTGCAATTTTTGAGATTTGTTTAGTATAATTTGCATATTTGACCCCAAAATCTCCCATTGAGTGATATCTGATTATGCGATATTTGACTTTATAACTTGGCGCAATCTTACAAAAAAGTTGAGATTGCGCCAGATTATAACTTATTTTGAAGCTTCAGCCATCAGTGCGGCACGCTCCTCCGCACTCATCCCCTTTAACAATTCAAGCAAAGCTGCCTTTTTGTCCTCTGGTTTCGGATCTTTGAGCAGATAGGCATTGTATTCCAGCATCTTTTCTAGCGGATAGGTGCCGATATAGTTTGAAGTGATGTCGCCATTGCTACTATGCCCCATGCTATCACTAATATATTTATAAGGTACTCGACCAGAATTATTCAGGTTCGTAGCGAAACTGTGACGGGCCCATGTAGGTGACGGCCTTTGCTCCATACCAAGGTGTTCTGCGACCTTACCCATATGCTTACGAATGTATTTGTTGTATCGTTGTATCACCCAAATTTCTTTTTCAGGAGTTAGGAGCTGACTCATGATAGGGAAAACGCGCTGACCGAGTTTGGGCTCATTGGCATACTTGTCGAGTATCTTCTTTATCTCAGGTGTAACAGGGAAGATAACCTCGCTGGCATCTTCATTGCGCTCTTTGGTCTTATGGCGATAGAATCTCAATTGCTTTCCGTGGGTGGCAAAATACCACCCGTCATACTCTAACCGCAATGTGTCCGCCAAGTTCTGTCCATCGCCAAGGTACATGAAAAGAAATAGCCCAAGGTCACGGAACAATGCGTGCTTGTCCCTTGGAATGTAAAGCTCGTTACCATTTTCATCCGTTGCTTCATCCTTCTCCCAAAACTCATACAACTGACGCATAGTTGGCACATCGAGGAACTCATGTTTGCGACTAGCTTTTTTATTGTAGCCAGAATCCTTAAACATCTCCTTAGTGGTACCTTTTATAAAACCCTTATTGATGGCAATATTAACTATAGTGCGGAACGAACGTAACACAATGCCTGTATAGGTTGTGCTAAGTCCTGCTTTCTTCATCTTCGTTGCCCATTTCTGTATGAAAGAATGGTCAATGTCGGCAAATACAACGTCCATACCGTTGTCTTTGATAAACCTATTCCTGATGTCTCTGCCAACTCTCGCGGTACCAGCCTTGCCATCATCTTTCTTCTTTTGAATATATTCATCCCAAATAGAATATATCGTAACGTTATCATCAGCAACTCCGTTATATACGTTTTTCAACCTAACAAGAGAGAATGTGCCAGCATCTGCCATTTCACAAATTGTCGGCTTTATTTTGGCAAGATGTTGCTTTAAGTTTGCCCTCTTCTCAGAATCGGCTCTAACTCTTGTACTTTGTTCATGCTTACACATCTCTAACCAATTATTCCATGTGTATTTTTCGCCAATAGGCAGATAAAGCCGCTTAGATTCCTTGGTTACTCTCAGGACAATTGGTAACTCTTGAGTCTGGTCATGTTCAGCCGGGCGACCAGCTTCATCCCTTTGGGTAACAGTCCATTTTCGTGTGTCAATGGTAAGCGACACATAGACACCCTTGTAGCTAAAATTGGCCAAATCAGCCGAATCGGTGGACATAAAAATCTTCTTTGGCATGACAGAATCCTTTATTTACAGGCATTTACGAATAATATTTGGTGAACATGAGGTGAACATAGACCCCTAAATTCGGTGCAAATTTACGAATTTTTCTGCAATACACAAAATTTGTAACTCATTTATTTACCGATATTTAGCATTATTTGTGATTTCGTGAAATTACTATGGAAAAAGCTCATAATCTGGAGGTCCTTGGTTCAAGCCCAAGCTGGTCCACGCTGAAAAATCAAGCACTTACGAGTTTCTCGCAAGTGCTTTTTCTTTCCTTGGTGACCTTCAGGTGACCTTTTTGAAACGAAAGTGACCCTTCGTAACCTTCTGAAACGTAGAGTGATTTTTTGTGAGTTCAAGAAATGTTTTCGCGAGTGTGAAGACGCCGAAACTCGGGTGATGACAGACGAACACACAAAGTTGGTACCAGCTGCAAAAAGCTGAATGGATAGACAACGGGACAAACAAATTAGGACATTTGCTCGTTGGCAATAATCAGTAGGATGTCACCCACTTTGAGCTCTAATTGTCCGTTGGGTACGATAAAACTGTTGCCACGCTTCACCATCATTACTAGCGTGCCTTGGGGAAAGTGCATGTCCTTGAGTTGGTTGCCACCAGAGAGTGACTCTTCTGTCAACTTCAGTTCCGAGAGTTTAGACTCCAGTTCATCGGGCAGTTCGATGCCAAAATCGTTGCCAATCTTCTCTTCCTCTGTTGCCAGTCCTAGCCAGTGGGCAGCAGCCGTGATGGTGGTGCCTTGGAGGGCCAGAGAAAGCAACGTGATGACGAACACCACATTGAACAGGAAATCGGCATCCTCGATTCCCGCTATGATGGGATAGGTGGCAAAGATGATGGGCACTGCACCTCTGCCAATTCTGTCTCGCCCACAATCGCGATGGGATAGGTGGCAAAGATGATGGGCACTGCACCGCGCAATCCTACCCACGAGAGGAAGACTTTGGCCTTGAAGGGCACACGGAAGGGTTGCAGACAGAGGAACACAGCGATGGGACGGGCCACAAACATCATGAACAGTCCGATGCTGACGGCTACCAGCAGCACGTTTAGCATCTCCTTTGGATTGACCAACAAGCCGAGCGTGAGGAACATCACAATCTGAAGGAGCCACGTAATGCCCTGCATGAAAGTGTTGGTCTCACGACGATAAGACAAACGGCTATTGCCTGCCACAAGTCCTGTTACATAAACGGCAAGATAGCCATTACCCTGAAACATATCCGTGAACGTGAAGGTGATGAGGATGGAGCATAGCACCAGGATGGGATAGAGCGAGGGATTGGGCGGTTGATGTGGTTGACAATCCACACCAGCGAGCGTCCTCCAAGGTAGCCCAACAGTCCTCCCACGGCCAGTTGCCCAACGATTTTCGTTGCCAGGGTCATGACTGAGAACTCGCCTGCCGTCACTATCATATCCACCAGGGCGATAGTCAGCACGTAGGCCATCGGATCGTTGGAGCCACTCTCCAGTTCGAGCATGGGGCGCAGATTGTGTTTCAGTCCGATATGTTGGGTGCGTAGCAGATTGAACACGGAGGCCGAGTCAGTTGACGACACGGTGGCTGCCAGGAGCATTGACATCGGCAGGGTAAGGCCGATATCGAGTTGCGTCCACTCAGAAAGGTAATAGATGAGTAGACCCGTAATGCCCGTAGTTATGAGCACGCCAACGGTTGACAGCATCAGTCCCTGGGTTGCCACAGGCTCGATGTCACGCCGCTTGGTGTCCATACCGCCTGAGAAGAGGATGACCGACAGCGAGAGCATGCCAATCAACTGGGCATCCTCATGACTGTGGAATTCCAGTCCCAATCCGTCACTGCCGAAGAGCATCCCTGTGAACAAGAACAAAAGCAAGGTGGGGACGCCGAAACGGTAGCCCCACTTGCTGATGACGATGCTCGCAAAGATGAGCACTGCGCCAAGGAAAAAAATGTTTTCTGGTGTGAATGTCATGTTGTTAATGTTTCATCATTTTATATTAGGTGTTGTACCCTTATTGCGCGTTACCACTACGGAAAACAACATTGAAAATAAGAGAACACCAAAGATTACTGCCAGGCTGAGTGGTGTGGGAACTTCGATGTGAGGCACATTCAGGCGGAAGCCCATCACTGCTGCAAGGCTGTTGATATACTCATTCATGGCCAGTAGCATCTTTACTCCGACAAAGATGAGGATGATGCCAAGACCGTACTTCAAGTAGGTGAAATATTTGGCCACAGCAGCCAGTGCGAAATAAAGTGCCCGCAGACCAAGAATGGCAAAAATATTGGAGGTGAGCACGATGAACGGGTCGCGGCTGACGCTGAACACGGCAGGGATGCTGTCAACGGCAAAGGCTACGTCTGTGGTTTCGATGACCAACAGTGCGACGAACAGTGGAGTAGCCATCCGTCGCTCGTTCTCAATGACGAAGAATCGGTCACCATGCATCCTGTCTGTGACGGGATAGACTTTTCGGAACCAGCGCACGATGATATTCTGCGAGGGGTCTGACCGCTCGCTATCATCATGTCTGAACATCTTGGCTCCTGTATAGAGCAGGAAGAGCCCGAAGAGTCCTAACACCCATTCAAACCTTTCCACCATTGCGGCACCGGCAAAGATGAAGATGCTTCGCAGCACCAATGCACCAAAAATGCCCCAAAAGAGCACTTCATGCTGGTACTTCCGCTCAATACCAAAGAAAGAGAAGAGCATGAGGAACACAAACAGGTTGTCCATAGACAGGGATTTCTCTATCAGGTAGCCTGCCAGAAATTCCAGTGCCATCTCATGAGAGTCGCTAGGATAGAAGAAGTATATGCCTGCACAAAACAGCAGCGATACACCAATCCAGACGGCTGTCATCCTAAGTGCCTCGTTCACGTTCACCTCATGCTCACCCTTGCGGCCGAACATCTTCAGGTCGGCAACCAGCATGATCAGTACCAGCGCATAAAAAATTATCCAAGCCCAAAGGGGCATACCATTTATAATCATATTCAAATTATTCCGTTACACATTAGAATATAAAAGTCTTCTCAATCAAATAGAACAGGATGCCAGCTAGATAGCCGAGGAAGGCGACCCATGAAATGTGCTTCATGTACCATCCGAAGGTAATCTTCTCCAGCCCCATCACTACTACACCTGCAGCACTGCCGATGATGAGCATCGAGCCTCCGACACCAGCGCAATAGGCAAGCAACTGCCAGAAGATACCGTCAACTGCCATATCACCAGATGAAGCTACAGGGTACATACCCATACACCCAGCCACTAACGGCACATTATCGACTATCGATGACAGCACGCCGATGATGCCCGTTATCAGATAGTGATTGCCGTCAAACATTTCATTCAACCCCTCACCCAACATGGTCAGCACGCCAATGGTCTCCAGACAGGCAACGGCCATCAGAATACCAAGGAAGAAAAGGATGGTTGACATGTCAATGCGACTGAGCATCTGCGCGACACGCTTCTGCATGGCACCTTTCTCCTCTGGAGCTTTTAGGTGGGCATAGAACACTTCCGTCACTGTCCAGAGCACTCCGAGTACCAACAAGATGCCTACAAACGGTGGCAGAAGGGTGATGCTCTTGAAGATTGGTACAAAGATGAGACCGCCTACTCCTAGGAAGAAGATAATCTTACGCTGCATTGCTGTCAAGTCGCTGGCCTGTACGGTCCGTGGCTGTTCTGTTGTAAACGTCAACTGACCTTTCAGTGAGAGGGATAGTACGTATGCAGGTATCACCATCGAAATGACAGAGGGAACAAGTAGTTCGCTGATGACTCCCAGGGCTGTGATAACTCCCTTGTTCCACAGCATGATGGTTGTTACATCACCTATGGGGGTGAAAGCTCCACCGCTATTGGCTGCGATGATGACAAGCGAAGCATAGATGATACGGTCTTTACGGTCACGGACCAACTTACGTAGAATCATAATCATCACAATGCTTGTAGTGAGGTTGTCAAGGATAGCAGAGAGAAAGAACGTCATAAAGGCAATACGCCATAGTAGGGCACGTTTCGAGCGGGTCTTCATCACATCGCGGACAAAGTTGAAACCTCCATTTTGATCAACGAGTTCAACGATGGTCATCGCTCCCATCAGGAAGAACAATGTTGTCGAGGTAGAACCCAGGTGGCGTTCGATAGCCTCATTTACCACCGATGCCATCTGGTCGCCGACGGCTCTTGGTAGGTAGCTCGCAGGATCCAACATGAAGAGCGCCCATGTCGCCACCAGCATCAACAAGGCAATGGCTGCCTTGTTAATTTTGGTGACACTCTCTATGGCTATGAAGAAATAGCCTATACAGAAAACGATGACAATCGCTAATGTCAAAGTTGTCATGGCTTATAAGAGTTTTGTTATATATTCCACATCCGTACCCTCATAGAAGCGAGGCTCATAGAAGGGACGATAGCTGAAGTCGGCAAAGCGGAAGAGCTGCAGAGCACAGAACTGATGGTCGTCGCTCAAGCAGACCTCCAGGCGAAAGTTGCCGTTGACACCAGTCTTGGGCGTGCCCTTCTGTTCGATGTCGGCAGTCATCTTGTCGAGCGGCATGTCTAAAAGACGCTTCACCTTCTCTCCCTCCGACGGTGAATACTCCAGCACCATCGCCTTGACGGTACTTCCCGTAGGCGTATAGAGGGCCTTGGTGGAAAACAATGATTTCTTGATAGTAATATTTTTGTATGCGGATACGGCAGCAGCCATATCCAAGTGTTTAATACTTGACATAGTTGTTGAATCTTTAAAAAAATAATGTAAAAAAATGCGTTGTGTGTACCAGTAAAGTCAACAACTATGCTAACGAATAATATGCCTCAGCGCGATGACATAGTAATCGCACGAGGATGACAGACAGAACGGTGCTGACTCCATGCGGCATCTGCTATCGAAATAAGAATGGAGTAGATTGATAAAATGTTGCCTACCAACGTAGAATGCGGACTGTAACGTCCGTACACTTCTTGAACCCTGTAAGGGCAGAATACGCTGCGGTCTAGACGAACAGATGCGATACAACTGTGTAGCATCTGTCAAAATTGCCTCGTGAGGCTGATTATGTTGTTGTGTTACAACCGATGACTCTGTGCGCTCAGGAAGGTTCTGTTCAGGCACAACATCTTGTCCCTGCCAGTGTGTTACCATGGCAAGACATACAGCACAAAGAGCCGTCAGAAACCATATAAAACTGCGCTTTCGTATCATTTTGTTTGCAAAGATACGAATTTTTCTTCAGATATAAATCAATACTTGGTTAATTTTTGGTTTATTATCTCATTTTTAATATGTTAGACTATAAATACGGCATTTCCGAACGGTGTGTGATCACCAGACGGACTACCATAAACAATGACTCTTGAGATAGATGGAAATAATAGCCTAAAAGGCTGAAAATAATCGTCTTAAAATTTGGTCAAGTCGCTAAAAATTAGTAA
>SAMEA3663276__coassemble_846_pt1 | contig 7581 bp, 4 predicted proteins | sample SAMEA3663276__metabat2_high_PE_014 | metagenome-assembled genome bin SAMEA3663276 (sample SAMEA3663276) | pig gut metagenome | biome: pig gut; feature: pig-associated habitat; material: faeces | place: China | collected 2013 | reverse complement strand
TTTCTGTTGCAATGTTAAACATTTTATTTCATATCTTTGAACATCCTAAAACACTCTAAACTCTCAACCCTTCATTCATCTCTCAGCGCCTCCACAGGTTTCTTTCGGCAGATGCTCCATGCAGGGATGGCGATGCCGATGGAGACAGTTAGGAGTATGATGAGATAAATGATGCCTGAGATGATGAGGAAGTGCAGGGGTTTGTCTGCCACCCATGTTGGGTCGGGCTGTGTGGAAGAGGGGATGCACAACTCCCCTAATCCTGTCTTCACATAATTGATGTAGAGGATGCAGGTGATGAACATGCTGAAGGTGGTGAGCACGAAGCCCTCCGCTAAGAACATCCCCATGATGCGCCCTCTGGTCGCTCCGAATGCCCGCATGATGCCCGACTCTTCCGTGCGTCGTTTGGTCTGCATCCAGAAGGTGCCGATGACACCCAAGCAGAGGTTGATGAGGAAGAACAGGGCTGTGGCGACAGAAAGGTGGAAGCTGTAGGATTGGATAGGTATGGAGAATAGATTTTTGGAGGTCGCGATGTCATTGTAGGCGGTGAAAGAGCCGATAGTGAAGTGTTCGGATGCATACCGTGGGGCGTTGTAGTTTTGCTCCTCGATAAATCGCTGGACATTGACATCTGGTTTCAGACGGATGACAATGAGGTTCTGTACACCACTCATGTCTATTCCTCCGCAATCACGATAGATATGCCAGGTGTCATAGGAATCCGACACGTGTACATCTTCCACTACAGCACGGATGGTGTAGTGTACATCGGGATACAACTCATATATATTCTTGCCGATGGCAGCCTCCGCTGAACCAAAGAGATGTTCGGCAAGGGAACGGCTGATGATACATCCATCGGTGAGGACGGAAAGTTCTTTGGCCGACGAGCATCCCGACACAGGCTGGATGCCGTAGGTTTCGAAGAAGTGTTCCCCAGCTGCATAGTAGATGGAGTTCAGCAGCAGCGTGTCGCCTTGATAGCTGAATTTCTCTTTGTAATCGGGGAGAATGACACCTTTCTCGACATCTTTCAGACCGATGACCCCCATGTTATCGGCACGGTTCACCTGCTCCACCTCGTCGAGTGCCAGCAGTTTCTGCTTGATGTGTTTGGATTCTTTTCGAAAGTTATCGTCCCTGCCGTTCATTGTTTCGTAGAGTTTGATGAAAGCGATGTTGGCCACCACCAATCGGTCGTTGTCAAAGCCCTTGGGGAGACTCCGATAATAGAGTTTCACCATGATGGGGTCGATTTGTGTGCAGGCCACGAAGCATACAAGGACGAGTTCGGCAAATAGCCATACGTTCTGAGCTCGTTGGCTCCAAAGATTCTTAAGTAGCTGTTTCATCTCTTCTGATTTAACGATTCGACAATCGGGTTACGTAAACTCATCCAGGCAGGGATGAGGCTTGACATCAAATTCACCACCGCACAGACCACAAAGGCGATGAGGAAGATGAGCGGCGAGAAGAGCATCTCGCCCTCCACCATCGGTTCGGGCAGGGTGTAGGTATTGTTGCCAATAGCGAAAAACACCCACGAGCGGAATACATAGAGTAAGAGCCAAGTAATCACCAACCCTACGGCTCCACCACAAAGAGTGAGCACGAGGTTTTCGCTAATGACCTGATGCAGCAGTTCACGCCTTTTTGCACCAAATGCTTTCCTCACACCCACCTCGGGCAGTCGGCGTTTCATCCGTGCTGCCACCAGCCCACTCAGGTTAAGGGCTGGGATGAGCAGCAGAACCAACACCTGCGGAAAGAGAGACACGAGTATTTCTTTCCACGAAGAAAGTTCTTCGCCCTCCGACATCATGCGCTGGGCATGAGGTTGTACAGAACCTTCGAAATCGTATTTCCACTTATCATTGCTGATGGTATGTTTATGCGCAATCTCGTTCAGTTCCCTCCTCAGGTCATCGATGGTACAACCTTCTTTCAGAACCACAATCGCCTTATTGGCACCATCGTTGTTGGGTATGAACAACTGCCCGAAACTCTCTGACATAATCGACGAAGTGGGTTCAATCACGCCCACAATGCGCATGTCGTAGCCGAAATTGACAGTCTTGCCCACAGGATTCACGCCCTTGCCGAACACTTTCTCCGCAATGTCCTTGCTGATGATGCCAACAGCCTTCGAGGCATCAGGATCTCCCCCCTCACAAAAGACCTCCTCCTGTGTGAAGGGACGTCCATATACAAACTTGTAATGATAGACCTTGAAGAAATTGGCGTCCACCAGTTTCAGTACGCCTGATACAATCCTCCCATCGTCACTTGTCACATAAAATTTGTCTCTTACAAATGTTCCAGGGTCGATTATTGCACTCACAAACTCTGCACTTTTCAGCGGGTAGAGCCATTCTTTCACCTTCGTTGGATCGTAATAGTCACGCGTCCAATCGTCCGAGCTCCCGTCCTTGTAGGTCATTCGCATGCCCAACACATACACCGTCCTGCTCCGATTCACTTCCGGCTCGATGTCTGCCAACTTGGCGTAATACACCACAGCAATCACCATCGTGAAGGCAATCGCCAACGCTGTGCCCGCGATGTAGATGCCCGAGAACAACTTCTCCTCCTTCATCATGTGGAGAGCTTGACGCACGTAAATCAATAGTTTGTTCATTGGTCTTGTTCGTATATTTCGTTGTTGATGCTTGTAAAGTCAGTTATTACTTCCCATCCACAGTCTCGAAGAAGTGTTGCATATTCTCCACATGTCTGGCATCGGCATCGACGTCATAAAGCTTTCCATTCTTGTCAAAGAGTCTGTAGAAGGGGAAGCCATCCACTTGCAGGAACTCCTCGATGGCGCGCTGTTGTTGCTCGGGCAAGTTGTAATGCACGATGTTGTCACCAGTCAGACCATAAGCATTGATGATGGTCTTCCAATCCTCATCGGAAGTGTTGTTTGCCAGATAGAGATAAATGATGTCGTGGTCTTTCAATGCTTCCTTCAGCACATGCGACTCTTTCAACGCAGCCATGCATGGACCGCACCAAGAACCCCAAATGTCGAGATAGACGAACTTGCCTTGATAGGGCTCGATTAGTTTGGCAAGCAATGACTCACCCTCGCTGACACCCTCCAATTCATCAGCTGAATGGAGGCTCTTTGTAGCCACTAATCCCAGTTTCCTTATCTCCGTATATTTCTTGTGCATCGCCACCACACAATCATGCAGAGCAGGTACTGTCACCACTTCATCCACCCACGCCATCGCCTTTGCTGGCAACGGATAGAGACTCTCGTTCATATTATTGTTCAACACACGTGTCAGCATCAACGACTTGAAGAAGGGACTCAGTTTCATGTCCTTCACGTATTCATAGAAAGGCTTCAACATGATCAGCATGGATTGCTCGTGCGCCTCTTCTGCTGAGGAAGCCCAATAATTAATCTCATGGGGAGAAGTCGCTTCACACATCATGGAGGTGTAATAGGAGAAAAAGGCGTTGGCAGCATCGGTGGAAATCAGCGACTCGTTCAGGTGTGGCAACAACGACTCATTGGTGTAATTAATCACTTCGGCTGGCATTTCCTGCTCCCAAAAGGGATAGTCCATAAAACGCCCCACAAACCAGGTGGATACACCTAACCGCGCATCCGTCTCGGCCTGAATCCGATAGCGTTCCGACAACGTGGGAGCAGATGTGAGAACACTGTCCAACGCGACAAGTTCATCCGCTATTCCCTTCTTGCACACGTCTATATAAGAGACCCATTCCTCTGCCGTAGTCTCTTCCTCACTTTCTGGACGATGAAAACTGTGGGGTACTTCGTGGGCAATCATCTCATTCTGCAAACGGGCATGCTCGCCCATCACCAAAGTCTGACCGTTCTTCGCGTCCCACATGATGAAGTAAGTCTCACCTGGCTCCACTATGAAACCGCCTGCAGGCCATTGGAGCAGATACAGATTGGTCAAATTCACCACAGGAATAGTCACTTGGAAACGTCCCAGCGAATCGATTGCTGCCTCATATTCGGAAGTAGCGAAAAATGCTCCCTCATACAGGTCTGTGAAAGCGCTCCAGAACTTCACTTTCTCTATCTTTTTATCCTCGCTGCGGACAACGCCCACCAACGTGACTGAATCTCCCTTATGGAAACCGTTGTCACGAAACGACGTGCTCATGTCTTTCGTGGGATAGTCAGGCAAGAAGCGGCTGGTGATCATGCTGCACGCCACCGTCTGGTTGCCAATCTGTAGGGTGCGAGCGCCCTTCTTGTCTTTGCCGACTATAACTGTCAGTTCGTCATCACCATTGCTCATCACCATCTTTGCCTCGCCCGTCTTGGGGTTCACATCACATTGCTGATAGTCCCAGAACTTGCAGTCATAAATGGCATAATTCTCGAAGAAAGCAATCTTCCAGTCGCCCGTTTGGTCATCACGCCAACAGGAGGGGAGCAACTGCTTCCAACGTTCCTCCACTGGTTTGATTCCCTTGACTTGGAAAGCGCCCTCGCCATCACCCTCGATGAAGTCAAACGCTTTCGTGTCCTTGGGCAGTGGCGGGAAATGGAAAACAATGTCACGTTTGCCACCATATTCCTGTTTGTCGAGTTCGATGCCATCAGCAGACACGACGGTATAGCGTTTGTCACCCACTTTCAGGTAAGTGTCACTAACGAACTTAAACCAATATTCCGGATATAAACTTCGTTTCATGGTTATATACACCAATGTCTCGGCAGCCTTCAGTTCCACCTTTGTCACATCAAGGTTCAGGCTGGAGGTCCCGTCTCCGCAATAGTTATTGTACTCTATCGTGGGTTGTTCCCACACAATTGTCTTCTCTTTCGCCTGCCCCGCTAATGCAACGAGGGCAAACAACATTGCCAAAATCTTTGTTTTCATTTGTTTCTTTATCTTTATTTAATATCGAAAATATTCTCGTTTTAAATGCTTACGAGAGTGAAACAACTTTCTTCCTACAGATCTTCCCAACAGGAATGGCGATGCCAATAGAAACAGTAAGGAGGAGGAGAAGGTAGATGAAGGTGCCAACGGCGAGGAAATGGAGACCAAAGTGGTTGAGCCAACAGTCGTTGATGTGGGAAAGTGGCATATCTGTTCTCATAAGGCCTCGCGACAGACCGAAGGAAATGGCGTATTGGAGGAATAGGAAGCAACCCACAATGTGACAGATAGTGGTGAGCACGAAACCTTCGGTCAGGAACTCACGCATGATGCGTCGCTTCGACGCTCCAAAACTTCTGCGAATGCCAATCTCCTCCTTCCGTTTGCGGGTCTGGAGCCAGAAAGTGCCGATGGTGCCCAGACAGAGGCAGAACATGAAAAAGACGGCGAGCGAAATGTATCGGCGAAGATAACCCGTGTATCCATGAAAACGGAGCGACTGCGTCACCTGATTGTCGAACGTCTCTGCCTCACACACATACATCTTGCCACTACTGAGTTCCTTCTGCATCGTCGGGCGTAACCGCTCGCAAAAGGCATCGGCATCCACACCTGCCTTCAGCCTCACAAGTATGCATTCCACCGATGCCGCAGAAAATTGCCTGCTCTTACTTCTATAGAAAATGGAATGTCGGCAGTTGAAGTTCTTCCCCATCTTCACGTCTTCTATCACAGCAATGATTTTCTTGTCATCAACATCTTCCTCCACTCTCCTTTCTGATGCATTCCAGATGCTGATCGTGGCACCACAAACGTCCGTCTTTCCGTAGAGCTTCTCAGCGACGCTCCGAGTAATGATGGCTCCATCCTCTTCATTGGGATTGCCAGCTATCACCTTGTAGCCATAGGTCTTGAAGTAATCATTATCAACATCAATCACCCAATTGACAACTCCGTAACACGACTTCGTGGTGTCGCCAGGAAGACTCACGTAAGAGTGCTGGTAAACGTCAGAAAAGAGGAACCAACTGGTCTCGAAACACAGGCTCTCCACCTCGTCCATCTCTAAAATCTTGTTCTTGATGACGTTTAAGTCCTTTTCCAACGGTTCGGGATCCGCCCAAGCATCATCGTAGTCATTCATCGGTCGGAGGCAACAAAGGGACGAGGTATCGAAACCATCTGGTTCGACAAAGATATCGTAAACTTCCACAAACAGCGGGTCTATCACAAACCAGCTGACCACACTGATGAGCACCAATTCCACGCAGAGCCATACGTGCTGCCTGCGTCTTGTCCAAAGATTCTTTAATGTGAGTATCATGATTCTATCTCTTTTCCATCATAGATTCCACAATCGGTTTTCTTAAACTCAACCAAGCCGGCACGATGGCGGCAAGGGTGTTGATGAACAGACACACGAACAGGGCGATGCCGAACACGATAGGAGCGAAGAGCATTTCGCCTGTGGCAACGAAATCGTTCATGTCAACGAAATAAGCTGTGTTGTAGGAGAAACCTAACGCATCAAGCATCCAAATGCCGCCCCAGCTCACAATGCCCCAAGCCATCAGCAAGCCGACCACTGAGCCGATGAATGTCAGCACGATGTTCTCAGCCATAATCTGGAAGAGCAATTCACGCTTCTTGGCACCAAAGGCTTTCCTGACACCCATCTCAGCGAGGCGCGACTCCATCCTGCCCGAGATGATGCCGCTCAGATTGACGGTGGGGACCAACAGGAGCATCAAAATGAGCAGGAGAATATAAACCCAGTCGCCCGGCTGATAATTCACATTGAACGTGTTGTCGCTCAACCCCAATTGCCAATGGGGGAAGAGTGTTGTCTCAGGGGGAAGATACTTCCAGTCCTCGCCGCTCGCTTTCAGTTCTGCATTCAGACGGTTCAGCATCTCGTTGATGTCTGCCCGCAACTGCTTCTCATTATGACTAACAATGATGAGTTCTTGAATGGAATTGAATCCCCAATAGTCAAAGAGGTCATCCTTGGAATAGCAACAAGTGTAGAGGTCGGCATAACTCATCGAAGAAACGATGCTGCCAGCCCTCACTACGCCACAGATGGTCAGAGTGTCCGATGCCACTCTCAGTTCCTTGCCCACCAGATTCTCTTTTGTCCCAAAGATTCTATGAGCCAGTCTGTCAGTAATCACCGCCAACTTCTGGCTGCTCACCCATTCCGTATGTGTAAAAGGCCTGCCCTCCAAGAACTCGAATTCATATACCTGAAAGAAGCCGTCGTCCACATATTTCTTGAATCCCTTCTTGCGTTCACCACCCAGTTGCTGCATCCTGCAAAGCCAGTCACCCGATGTGAAGTTTGTAACCCCCACCTTCTCCACGCTCTTCATCTTCTTCAGACGCTCCACCATCTTATACCCCACTCCCCCATAGCAGAGTTCTGCGTTTTCTTCATACTTATTGAATGTCCGAAGGCCGTGCCAATAATAGGTGTTAGCCCTGTTCACCTCAGGATAGACAGGTGCTATCTTGAAGTTGTAAGCCATCACAATCACCATCGCGAATGCCACCGCCAACGCTGTTCCTGCGATGTAGATGCCCGAGAAGAGCTTTTCCTCCTTCATCATGTGGAGAGCTTGACGTAGATATAAAGACCCCTTCCCCCATCCCCTCCCCCATAATTGGGAGGGGAGTTGCCATCCGGCTTGTTTTT
>SAMEA3663276__coassemble_784_pt1 | contig 7867 bp, 7 predicted proteins | sample SAMEA3663276__metabat2_high_PE_014 | metagenome-assembled genome bin SAMEA3663276 (sample SAMEA3663276) | pig gut metagenome | biome: pig gut; feature: pig-associated habitat; material: faeces | place: China | collected 2013 | reverse complement strand
GCACCGTGCCGACATTCGGCGAAGCCAAATGTTTGAAAAGTATGCCGACATTCGGTGAAGCCAAATGTTTGAAAAGTATGCCGACATTCGGTGAAGCCAAATGTTTGAAAAGTATGCCGACATTCGGCGAAGCCAAATGTTTGAAAAGTATGCCGACATTCGGCGAAGCATAATAATAATAGTCCAAGAGAATACTTTATTCGGTGAAGTTAAATCAATCAAAAACAGCCAAAAACAAGTTTACATCGCCTCCCTTTTGGTTAAAAAAAATTAAATACAAGAGAAAAGCATGAAAATCATTTGGGAGGAATGCCAAAAACCTGTAAATTTGCAACGTGTTTTTCATGGTATTAGATTTATTTTAAGGTTAGTAAAGATTGCTTGTCGTGAGATAAGCAATTTTTTGTTAGGGTACACCGTCATTCGCGACGAAGTACCCTAACATTTGTTTTTGCCTCATACAAAAAACAGCGAACGCTGAAAATTGACAATTAGAGTTTTGTGCGTGCCATTGGCACTATCTCGGAAAGTAACCTCTGCTTTCAGTGGTGCGACCGATGAGCTTCCAAACGGAGAATGTTTCCCCTGGACGAATCAGAAGTCCATCTATGTGCTTGACAGCCAAAGCGAGGTTGACCGCCTTGTTCTCCTGCAACTGCATATCGACATTACCCAATCGTCTGCGGATGAGAGAATTGTGGCGACAGATGACCACTGGCAAAGATTCTTGTGTACGCACTTTGGCAAAATGAACACCCTTCAACGCATCCTGCAGATGCCGTTTCAAGATTTCTTCATCGAGAGACGATAAATGAAAGGAGAGATTTCACAGAACAGTTTTCGTGCCATGACATTTTATTTGATATTGTCCCCCTTGGTACGAACAAGGTCGAAGAGATAAGCCATCTTGATCTGAATGGTTTGGTTGGCAGAACGTCCGAAGTCACCCCGCTTGCTGTTGTCGTACATATCGCCCAAACCGTAGTAGTAGCGTCCTTGCAAAAGAAGGTGTCCGATGGGGGAAGAAAACTCCAAGCCCAAACCTGCAGCAATACCGTAGTCGAATATCCTGTCGGGGTCTTTGCCATACTGATAGACAACGCCGTTGGGACGATGTGAAGTGTCCCATGTAGCGCCGCCCCGATGTTCCTTTCCGCTGAGATAAATTCCCACTTGCGGACCAGCCTCAAAAATGAACTTAAATCCCCGACGTTCACGTCCCCACCCCATCTGCATGAGGATGGGCATCTCGATGAAATGCCAGTCACGTTTGTAAGTGTTTTCGGAGCCATCTTCTATCACTTCTTTCCATCCGAGGTTGTTGTACTGCACTTCGAGGGCAACGGCACAGATGGTGGTGAAATACTTCTCACAGACGTAGCGGGAGGAAAAACCAATCATGGGCGCCCCCTTTTGAGTCTGCTTGATTTTAGGCATGAAGTCCATCGTGTTCATGGTATATCCACCAGTGAAGCCAATGGAGAGGTCGTTACGGTGCTCTCCCACCTGTGCAAAAGTTTGGGATGCAAAGATGAACGAGAAGACGAATAATATGACAGTCCTGAACTTCATCGGCTTATCTCACAAACACACTGCCATCGGAGCGATGGGTCACAATCATCATAGAGCGGTTCTGATAGCCCGACCATTCATTCTTCTTCTCAAACACCATGGGGAACTCCATAGAGATGTAGGAGTAGTTGTGCAGGTTTTCGTAGAATGCAGAACCAAAGTCGTGGAGTCCCTTGATGAAGTAGGCACCAATGTCATAACCCAGTTCGCCATATTTGGGAAAACTGTTGTACTGATCCTGATTGAACCAACGACGGAAACGTCCATTGAACTGCTGTGTACGGCTCGACGCCCCATTGCTGTAGAAAGAGGTGAAGAACTGACACTGATACTTGCCCAGATACTTCTCATATTTTCCTGCAAAGGTTTGCCATTCGGGAAATCCAAAAAGTTGCACAGTGTATTCGCTGGTCAAGTCAAGCCCATCCAACTTCTTGCAGAGTGTCTCAAAGGCTGATGCCGAACTGCTGGTTGGGATGATGACGTTATTGCCACCCGTCTTTAATGCATCGCGAACTGTAGCCAAGTCGCTGACGGTAGCACTGCTGTATTTGATGCCCTTTGCATCGAGGTCTTTCTTAAAATCGGTAATATAGGACATATTGTCAGCACGGTCATTCATGCTGACGAAAATGATGTTGTGGTCTTTATGAATCAGGCTGAAACGGTTATAGACCTGATTGTACAGCAAAGAGTTATGCGCATTGACCTGAAAGGTTGTGGGATGTTCATTCACCAAAGCAAGTTCATTGGAGAGTGGCACCACATGGGCAATACCATTTTGATGGGCAAAGTCAGCCACGCTCTTCACGTTCCACTGACGGATAGGTCCCACGATGAGTTGCATGTCCTTCATCTCCGCACGTTGCAAGATGCTGCTGACGGGAGTGGCTGGACTCACCTCATCGTAGGCAAACACTTCGACATTGCAACCACGCTGCTTGAGCGAATCGACAGCCAACAGGAAGCCCTGATAGAGATTGATCATCTTCTGAGACTCAACACTCACCTTGGTTTCAAACTTTGAAAATGGAAGGATGACAGCCACCTTGATGGTGGGGTACATCGTCACTTTGGGCTTGCTTTCCTCTTCTATCAGCTTCTGCAGCTCAGCCTGATATTGAGCATTCTCCTCGGTCGTATAAGGGATGTTGAGCACTACGCCTTTCTTCAGTTTGCCTTTTTTTAGGTCAGGATTGGCGTCAACGAGTTGGTCCACCGTCACCCCATACTGACGAGAGATGGAATAAAGAGTTTCCTTTTTCTTAACCTCATGCAATGTCTTATAGCGAGGGCGATTAGGAGTCGGTGGCACTTCCACTCCTTGCTGAGCCTGTGCCTGCACTTGCTGACGCACCTGTTGCAGCACCTTTTGCTGAACGGATTGCTGTTGCACTGGCTGAACGGGCTGCTGAGAGACAGGAGTTGCCGTATTCTTCGAAGAGCCTGCCGGCACATTGATGTTCTGCCCCGCCATGATGTGGTCGGCATCCAACCCCGGATTGATTTGAAGCAGCGATGCCACCGTGATATTATACTGACGTGCGATGCTATAGAGTGTTTCACCTGATTGCACTTCGTGCTTTTGCGTAGTTGTTTGTGCATTGACAACACAAGCCCACACCAAAGCCATGAAAAGAATTGCTATTTTTTTCATCTTCTTTGTAAGTTCTTTTGATTTCAAGGGGCAAAATTAGTGAAAAAAGCCAACCAAAGCAAATTAAAAGCCCTTGTTGAGTTTTTTTAAGACGAAAATCGTGTGTTTTTAGGAATTGTTTGACTAATTTTGCATTTGAAAGAACAAATGAGAACAAGAAAAATGACAATGAAGATAAAAATAACACTTGCCATTTTAGGGGTGCTCTTCACTGTGGCTTGCAGCACAGATGGCGACGAATATGGTGACGATTTTGCTTCGACAAGACAAAACACCACCAGCGAGAAGAGCAAGGCAGAAACAGCCACATCGGGTGAGAATGAGGCAGCTCCTTGTGTCACATTCTACTCGGTGGATGAAGAAGACACTGTGACGGTAACCCCTGGCGAATCACAGACAGCACAAGCCCCTCTCAACATCTCGTTGACAGCCAATGTGAGCAATCCGAAAAACTACAAATACATTTGCGAATGGCGCATTTGGGAGGCTGACAAGGACGAAAGTCAAACGCTGGTGACCCGATTCGAAGAGAACACCACTTACCTCCTCACCCGTTCGGGCGGTTACAACATCAAACTCTACGTGACCTTCAGTCAAGATGCCGACACGATTGAATACGAAAGCGAACCCATCAGCGTCGTCATCAGCGAGTCAAAACTGACGTGTCCTGATGGTTTCACCCCTAACAATGACAGCATCAATGACACATATCGCATCACGGCACAATCCATCATCAAACTCGATGCCAAATTCTTCAGTCGATGGGGAGAGATAATCCATACAGCCACACTCGAGACAGCCAAGCATGTGGAAGGCGAACCCAACAAATTGATTCTCTGGGATGGAAAGAAAAATGGGAAAGTTGTTGACAATGGCATCTATCTACTCTATCTTGATGCCCTTGGAAGCGACGGCAGAAAGTATAAAATCAAGAAAAGCATCACTGTGATGACAGATTACCGTGAAGGCACCGAGAACACGACAGGAGGGGGTGATTCATGATAAAGATTGAAGGTGCGAGGGTGCACAACCTGAAGAATGTAGATGTAGAGATACCTCGCAACAGTTTGACAGTCATCACAGGATTGAGCGGCAGCGGCAAGTCATCGCTGGCGTTCGACACCATTTTTGCTGAAGGTCAGCGACGCTACATCGAGACCTTCAGTGCCTATATCCGCAATTTCTTAGGCGGCATGGAACGGCCCGATGTGGATAAAATCAGCGGACTTTCACCCGTCATCAGCATCGAGCAGAAGACCACCAACAAAAGCCCACGCTCCACGGTGGGAACGGTGACAGAAGTCTATGACTATCTGCGACTGCTCTATGCCCGTGCAGGCGAGGCTTTCAGTTATGAGACAGGCGAGAAGATGGTCAAATACACCGAAGAGGACGTGATGCACCTCCTGCTGGAACAATACAACGGCAAGCGCATCTTCCTCTTGGCACCCCTCGTTCAAAGCCGTAAAGGCCACTACCGCGAACTCTTCGACAGCATCCGCAAGAAAGGCTATCTCTATGCCCGGGTGGATGGCGAAATCGTGGAGGTGACCGAGGGCATGAAGGTGGACAGATACAAGAACCACGACATCGAAGTGGTCATCGACAAACTCGCCATCAGCGACAAGGACGAAGAGCGGCTGAAGAAGAGCCTCGAAGTGGCGATGAAGATGGGCGACGGGCAAATTATGATAGTGGAAAAGGACTCCAACCTTTTGAAACACTATTCCAAACGCCTCATGTGCCCCACCACAGGACTCTGCTACCGCGACCCTGCTCCCCACAACTTCTCGTTCAACTCGCCACAAGGCGCCTGTCCCCACTGCAAGGGACTTGGCATCGTTCCAGCCGTCGATGTGGACAACGTCGATTACCAGGAGATGGCAAACTATGTGCAGGGACTCAACATCGACGAGCAGAAGGCATGGGCAGAGAAATGGGCAGAATCCGTCGATAAGATGGTCGTGTGTCCCGAATGTGGCGGCAAACGTCTCAACAAAGAGGCACTCTACTTCCGCATCGACGGCAAGAACATCGCCGAGGTGTCCGACATGGAACTGCAACCGCTCTACGAATGGGTGACCACCGTGGAAGAACGGATGGACAAGAAACAGGCAGCCATCGCCCATGAAATCATCAAGGAAATCAGCACACGACTCAAATTCCTGCTCGATGTGGGACTCCACTACTTGAGCCTCTCGCGCGGCTCGTCCACCCTCAGCGGCGGCGAGAGTCAGCGCATCCGTCTTGCCACACAGATAGGCACCAAGTTGGTCAACGTACTATATATATTAGACGAACCCAGCATCGGTCTGCACCAGCGCGACAACGTGCGGCTCATCAATTCCTTGAAAGAACTGCGCGACGAGGGCAACACCGTCATTGTGGTGGAGCACGACAAGGACATGATGCTCAATGCCGACTACATCGTCGACATGGGTCCCTTTGCGGGTCGCAAAGGTGGCGAAGTGGTCTTTCAGGGCACTCCGAAAGACATGCTGAAGACCGACACGCTCACCTCACGCTTCCTCAACGGCAAGGAGAAAATCGAGGTGCCACCCACTCGGCGCAAGGGCAACGGACACATCCTCCGCATCGTTGGAGCCAAGGGAAACAACCTCAAGAACGTGAGCGTTGACATCCCTCTCGGCATGCTCGTCTGTGTGACCGGCGTGAGCGGTAGCGGCAAGTCAACCCTCATCAACGAGACCTTACAGCCATACTTGAGCCAATTCTTCTATCATTCTCACCAAGAGCCACTTGCATACGACAAGATTGAAGGAGTGGAACACATCGACAAGGTGGTCAACGTGGACCAGTCGCCCATCGGCCGCACCCCTCGCAGCAACCCTGCCACCTACACCGACGTGTTCACCGACATCCGCAAACTCTTCGTCGAAATGCCCGAATCGAAGATGCGCTCCTACAAGCCCGGACGGTTCTCCTTCAACGTGGCAGGCGGACGTTGTGAAGTGTGTGGCGGCAACGGCTACAAGACCATCCAGATGAACTTCCTGCCCGACGTGCTGGTGCCCTGCGAGGCTTGTCACGGCAAGCGATACAACCGCGAGACACTCGAAGTGCGCTTCAAAGGCAAGAGCATCTCCGACGTGCTCGACATGACCATCAACCAAGCCGTGGAGTTCTTCGAGAACCAGCCCAAGATTCTGCAGAAAATCAAAGTGCTGCAAGAGGTCGGATTGGGCTACATCAAACTCGGTCAACCCTCCTCCACCCTCTCCGGCGGCGAAAGCCAGCGCGTGAAACTCGCCACCGAACTGGCGAAGAAGGACACGGGCAAGACACTCTACATCCTCGACGAACCCACCACAGGACTGCACTTCGAGGACATCCGCACCCTCATGGTCGTCCTCAACCGCCTTGTCGATAAGGGCAACACCGTCATTGTCATCGAACACAACCTCGATGTCATCAAACTCGCCGACCACGTCATCGACATGGGACCCGAAGGAGGACGGGAAGGAGGCACCGTCGTGGTGACAGGCACCCCCGAAGAGGTGGCTAAAAGCGGCAAGGGCATCACAGCAGCATTCCTTCAGAAAGAACTAAAAAATGACAATCTAACAATCTAACAATCTAACAATCTAACAAAAAATGCACCTCGTTATTTTGAACGAGATGCACCAAAATTCGACAAAAGGCAGATTATGACGTAACAAGTATGGAGGTAGATAAAGTGTAAAATGGGAGATTACAAATGAGGGTGACTGTTCTTAAGCATATTCTCGTAATATGCAGCTAAGGACTCTTTCGCAAACTTTGCTTCCAAATTCATGAGCTGCTCCGCCACCAGTTGCTTGTCACCACCATAATATTGGTTAATCCACGTCAAATCTTCTTCCCACACTTCCTCATCTCGCACATAACGAGTGAGGATGTCGCTTTCCAACACATCATCCCGTGATGAATACCCAGGGAGCCATTCGGCTATAAACTCCCAAAAGGAACGATAAGTTTCATTGCTCATTTTTATACCTTTCGTAATGTCTTGATAAAAATTCTTTGTCTGGTGAAAATTTCTCTGGCAATCTGATGGGTGTCCCTGTAAGTTTCTGCAAATAATTGCGAAACACTTCTTCTTGAGTGCCATCTATCATTTGTTCGGAAATGAGAATGTTATAATCAGGTGTCACCGTCATCAAGTATTTGTCGAAAGCACGATGGAACAGAATATTCATACAAAGCCCGTTCTTCGGATTTGTGCGGTTCTTCACATCATCTTTCCATGATGAAATGTGGCATGCTTCCAACAATGAAGGTATGTTGACACCTGTAATACAACATCGGTTCTCATAGGAGCAGAGCACGGCATCACGAAAGAATTGCTGATTAACGCGTTGTCTCACGAATGCAGTACGTTCAATACCTTCTGGAAAGTCTGACAGGTCGACTATAGTAGATTCTTCAATAGACTGATGCTTGAGTTCGGCAATAATCTTCTCGCTCTCATAAGCCAACTTCTCTGGATTGTCCCAAAATTCATTCCAAATATCTTCATCCATTTTGCTTGTATGAGCCAGACCTGCAATACCCTTCTCTTTCAGCACGGGGTCAAAACTGCCAAGATTCCCAATTTTCAGATTCAGTGCGGCAGGTGTACGTCCAATCAACTGAGCA
>SAMEA3663276__coassemble_720_pt1 | contig 8298 bp, 9 predicted proteins | sample SAMEA3663276__metabat2_high_PE_014 | metagenome-assembled genome bin SAMEA3663276 (sample SAMEA3663276) | pig gut metagenome | biome: pig gut; feature: pig-associated habitat; material: faeces | place: China | collected 2013 | reverse complement strand
TTACTGGTCATATAGACGATTTTCCCCATCCGCACTTCCTGCACGGTATAGAGTGACATACCATCGAAGAACTTGTCGCCCTTCTTGATGGTCTGAGCCTGCATGCCACAGAGCGCACACGCCCAAAGAATGATTGTCAAAAGTATTGCCCGCATCTTTTCTGAGGTTATTTATGATTAGTAATTCGATGGGACAAAGGTACAAAAATAGAGGAAAATGTAAAACAAACCAAGTGAAAAAATCACTTTTCCCAGAATTTCCACGATGCAATGGCTTGTAAATGCAACATTTCCAACCCGTTTTTCACCGTTGCACCCTGTTCCGCCCCCTTCTTCATGAAAAGCGTTTCGAGGGGATTGTACACCAAATCATACAGGAGGTTGTTCTCGTTCATGGCTTCGTAGGGAAGGGCAGGACACTCATCCACATGAGGATACATCCCCACAGGAGAGCAATTGACAATCACCTCATACTCTTTCAGCACCTCTGCTGTCACCTCCTCATAAGTGATCATTCCCTCTCGTGCACTTCTGCTCACAAACAGCGTTTTCATTCCCAACTTCTTTTCCAATCCATAACGAATGGCTTTCGATGCGCCTCCTGTTCCCAAGATGAGTGCCTTCTTGTGATGCGCCTTCAGCAAGGGGCGTATGCTTTCCACAAACCCAATCACATCACTGTTGTAACCAATCAAAGACCCTCTCAGTCCTTCGGACATATCCCCCTTTATGGGGAGACCGTCTGGCTTGTTTCCTGCATTCCGCATGGTCTCCCTCCCCATTATGGGGGAGGGTTGGGGAGAGGGTCTCTCTATTCTCACCACATTCACCGCCCCAATCGCCTTAGCCTCCTCACTGATTTCATCCAGATACTGCATCACCTGCTGCTTGTAAGGAATCGTCACGTTCAACCCTCTCAACTCTGGGTTGTTCTTGATAATCTCAGGAAACTCCTCGATGCTTGGAATTTCAAAGTTCAAATATTGTGCATCAATCCCCTCCTTCTCGAATTTCTCCGTGAAGAACTTGCGCGAGAACGAGTGTCCTAATGGGTAACCAATCAATCCGTAAGTAGTCATGTTTCAGTTGTTTTTGTTTATTGTGTCTTATTGCGTTTTCCACCATGAGTCTTTCGTGCGGCACAATGCCTGAACAATACAGTTCATGGTTTTGCATTCAGCCACAGAGATGGGTTCGTGGGTATGTCGATAGATGTAACGCCAAGGGGTGACGATGAGCAGTTTGTTGGTGGCACATAGGTCTATGCGTCGCTCCGAGGGGTGGTAGAGGTCTGGCAGGCCATTGTCTTCGATGGTGATGACAGGGAACCCTTGTTGGATGGCTGTGTCAATAATTTCTTGTTCGCCTTTGGCGATGCGGGCAGAGACAAGGATGGCTCCTTCGGCAGCGGCAGAGAGGCATTGCTGTTTTTGAAGAAGGAAGGACGCTTTGTCTTTGCGGTGGCAAACAACTGGGAGCAAGCGGTGTTGCAGCAGTTGGCGGTTGCCGTAACTGTCGCAGGTGACCAGACCGTCTGATATGAGCAAGCGCGGCGTTAGTTGTGTCCATGTTTCTTCATTGAAGAGGGATGAGCCGCATTCGCGCTGCAGATAGCCTTTCAGGGCTGGGAGTTTGAGGGCGGTGTCGATGCCGCCTCGTTGTGGATGCAGGACGTGGGGATGACGGTTGCGCATGAGGCGGTTGCGTGGGTTGTTGTGGATGTAGCGGCGCTGTGTGTCGAGTTGGCCGGGTTGGAGTGGCATGACATCCACATAGCCATAGGCGAAGAGGGGCGGGCGGTTAGTGGTGCCGGTGGAAGGGGGGTGTTGTCCAGGCGGGTGAACCGCATGGCGCAGGCTGAGGATGCCTTCTTGTGGGATGCTTGCGTCGGCAGGTTTGCCCTGCCGCTCCTGTGTCGCTATCCGTTGTGCGTCTTCCCCCCTTGCGTCAGCAGGTTTCCCCTGCTGTCCATTGGCAGTCATGCCCGCCATCTCCCAATAGCGGCGGTTGCAGCCTTTCTTAAAGCCTGCGATGACCTGCCCAAGGTGGGTCTCTCTTCCGTTTCGGCTGATAATGTCATGATGCACCACGGCTATGAAGTGCAGGTGTTCGGGCATCACCACATGGTCCTGTATCTCTATCATGGGATAGTGTGCCGTGATGCTCTTTGTCAATTCTTCCTCCACCATCTTCCCGATGTTCGTCAATTCCACTCTTGGCGCATCAGCATCGCCATCAGGTTTGTCAAGATTCCCTACCACCTGCCCCAACGGTTGCCATTCCCGTTCTGCCACATTGATGGTGATGTGGTAAGTCCCAGGCAAGCGGTAGTTCTTCTTCTGACATCGGCGTCCCATGCGGTGTGTCTCATGCTGTTCGCTCATGGCTCCTTCATTTTTCTGCTGTGTATAAGATGCACATGCCGAAGGCAAGGCGTCGGAAGTTCACATTGTGGAAACCAGCCTGCTCAATGATGCTTTGCATGCGTTCCGCTTGGGGTACGGCATCCATCGTTTCGGGCAAGTAGGAATAAGCGGTTTTGTCCTTCGACAAGAGTTTCCCCAATATAGGCATCACCACCTTTTTATATATAAAGAAGAATTGCTTCATGGGGAAAGAGACAGGGGTACAAAGGTCCACAACCGACAAATGCCCATCCTCTTTCATCACTCGATGCATCTCCTTCAAACATTCATCAAGGTTCTGAAAGTTCCTTAATGCAAAAGCGGAGATGACGGCATCGAAAGAACTGTCGGGGTAGGAGAGGGCAGCGCAGTCTTCATTCTGGAAAGTGATGCGGTCAGAAAGTCCGAGTTTCGCTACTTTCTCCCTGCCTATCTGCATCATTCCCTCGCTGATGTCGATGCCGACAATGTGTTGTGGGTGTAGTTTCTGAAAAGCAAGGATAGCGAAGTCGCCAGTGCCTGTGGCAATGTCGAGTACGCTATCCGTGCTTTTTCTGTTTTTGAGCAGAAAGTCAATGGCGTTGTTCCTCCAGATTTTGTCAACACCAAAACTAAGCGTGTGGTTGAGCGTGTCATACGAGTGGGCGATGTTGTCAAACATCTGCTCCACCTGCTCACGCTTCGTCCCTTCCTCGCCGTATGGCTTAATCTGCTCCTGCTCGTACATGTTTATTTATTAGCAAGATACGCTAATACGTTCTTCTCGATGCGCTTTGCGATGTCCTCATCGCCTTCTGCCTTCACAAACTTCTCGCCGATGATATGCTCATACAGTTCGATGTATCTGTCGCTCACCGATTCAGCATACTCGTCCGTGATTTCGGGCATCACCTGTCCGGGCTGGTTCATGAAGTTGTGGTCGATGAGCCACTGGCGCACAAACTCCTTCGAGAGCTGCTTCTGAGGTTCGCCCTTCGCAAACTTCTCCTCATAGCCATCAGCATAGAAGTAGCGGCTGGAGTCGGGTGTGTGTACTTCGTCAATCAGATACACCTTGCCGTCGCGCTTGCCAAACTCATACTTCGTGTCCACCAGAATGAGTCCCTTCTCAGCAGCAATCTTGGTGCCCAATTCAAAAAGGGCATAGGTGTATTTCTCCATCACCTCATAGTCCTCTTTGCTCACCAGTCCCTGAGCGATGATTTCCTCCTTCGAGATGTTCTCGTCGTGACCCTCGTCAGCCTTCGTGGTAGGTGTGATGATAGGCTTCGGGAACTTCTGGTTCTCCTTCATGCCTTCAGGCAGGGTAATGCCACACAATGTGCGGTTACCAGCCTTATACTCTCTCCATGCAGAGCCAGTCAGGTAGCCACGGATAATCATCTCCACGCGGAACCCCTCGCACTTCAGTCCCACCGTCACCATGGGGTCGGGTGTGGCCAACTTCCAGTTTGGCACGATGTCGGCACTTGCATCGAGGAACTTCGCCGCAATCTGATTCAGCACCTGTCCCTTGAAAGGAATGCCCTTGGGCAGCACCACGTCGAATGCCGAGATTCTGTCAGTAGCAACCATCACCATCAGGTCATCGTTGATGTTATACACGTCACGTACTTTGCCGTGATACACTTCCTTCTGTCCGGGGAAGTTAAAGTCTGTTCTTGTTAATGCTTTAGCCATAATACTATGATTTAATTGAATCGTTGCTTCTTATTCTGCTTTGTTTTCGTTAAACAGCGGGTACTTCTTCTCGCTCTCATACTTGTGATACGCATTCACAATCCTCGTCACCAACTTATGCCGCACAATGTCCCTCTCGTCCATCTCCACAAAGGCAATCCCCTTCACATCCTTCAGCACCTCCTTTGCCTCCTTCAGTCCGCTCTTCACGTTGCGTGGCAAGTCTATCTGCGTCAGGTCGCCCGTGATAATCATCTTCGTGTTCTGACCCATGCGCGTGAGGAACATCTTGATTTGCTGCGTCGTCGTGTTCTGCGCCTCGTCCAGAATCACCACCGCGTCGTTCAGCGTTCGTCCGCGCATGAACGCCAGCGGTGCAATCTGAATCACGTTCTGTTCCATGTATTCCGTCAGTTTCTGCGCCGGAATCATGTCCTGCAAGGCATCGTAGAGCGGTTGCAGATAGGGGTCAATCTTGTCCCTCATGTCGCCAGGCAGAAAGCCCAACTTCTCGCCAGCCTCCACAGCAGGGCGACACAAGATAATCTTCCTGATTTCCTTATTCTTCAGGGCACGTACCGCCAAGGCAATCGACACATACGTCTTGCCCGACCCAGCAGGACCCACCGCAAACAGCATGTCATTCTTGTAGTAGGCATCCACCAGCGTCTTCTGGTTCTCCGAACGTGCCGCAATCGCCTTGCCCGTCACACTGTAGCAGATGGCATTCCCATCCGCAGCATGTCCGCTCGGCTGTTCCCCCTTCACAATCTGCAAAATCGCCTCCTCGTTCAGGGAATTATACTTCGCACAATGCTCCTGCATCTTCGTGATGTTCTCCTCAAACGCACACATCTCCTCCTCATCGCCCATCACCTTGATGACATTCCCCCTCGCCACAATCCTCAACTTCGGATACAGCGCCTTAATCATCTGCAAGTGGACATTCTGCACCCCGTAGAACGTCACGAGATCAATGTCTTCCAAAACTATCATTTTCTCAATCATGGTGCAAAGTTACGGATAAGTGAGAGAAATACCAAATTTATTTGAGTATTTCCGAGCGTGACCACCTTCGGCGGAGCCAAAGGTCGTGAAACCCAAGTCCCCCTGCCGTCCTCTCTCCTTCCTCCCCCCCTTGCTCCAGCAGGTTCCCCCTGCCGTCCTCTCTCCTTCTTCCCCCTTGCTTGCTCCAGCAGGTTCCCCCTGCTGTCCTCCTTCCTTCCCTTGCTCCAGCAGGTTCCCCCTGCCGTCCTCTCTCCTTCCTCCCCCCTTGCTCCAGCAGGTTCCCCCTGCTGTCCTCTTTTCTCCTCCAAATACTCAAGTGCTTTCTGATACCGTTCCTCATACGTTGAAGCCAATCGGTGAACAGTCCTCACCTCATCAGCCCTCCCATACTTATGCAGTTCGATTATGTCTCTGATACCTGCAAGCCATTGTTTGTCAGAGATGAGCTGCACGTCCTTTACACCCACACATTATTATAATTATACCCCTCTGCTTCCCTACTTATACGTAAGCGTCTCCACGATGGCGTATTGCATATATCAAAAAACCGTTCCATCTCTCCGTAAGAGGTGGAACGATTGCGTAATTGTATGATACACGGGCTGTTAGATAACATCGGTTTCGCAAAAGGACTCGAGAAACCCATCAACCACTCCGTTTCCCTGAAAATGCCCCCTCATACATTAGAAAAGAAATACGGAATTGCAAAGTACACGGAATTATCCTAAAAATGTATATTTTTGATAAGTTTTGCCAATAAAAATAGTTGGATTTGCGAAATAATTCGTACCTTTGTACTCGCAATCGTTCCACCTCTTACGGAGAGTTGCGCTTGAAAATCACGATTTTTTAGTGCTGGAATATTGCAGACAGGCTCGGATATGGGACTGGTATTGAGTGGATTATACTGCTTGAAGCACCTCCTAAACGGTAGTGAAGCCGGTATCTCGGGCTATCGGGTAATCATGAAAATGCAAAAAGCCCTCTTGCAGGGCAAGGAGAGACTATGTCCTTAAGTGTCAAACAAGAATACAATCAAGTCTATTGGTATCTCATGCTCCACCTCGACCCATCGGGCATCGACAAGATGCTCAAGTACGAGAATGAGCAGCGCAAATCCCAAAATGCGCCCACCTTTCTTTCACTCATCCCCTTCCTCTTCCTGGAACACGCAGCCTCAGAGAAACGACTCTCGCAAGAGACAAAGGCAGAGAAGGGTAGGGCAGACAGCCGTGACGAAGCCGATGCTCACAACACGCTCCGCAACTACCTGCACGATTTCGTGTTCATCAAGTCGTCCAGAAACGAGATTGACCAACTTCTCAATTGTGACTGGAACCGCAACGGACGCCTCCACCTGCACTATTGCCGTACACGCGAAGGCAAGCCCATCCGACTGACAGAAAAGGAAATGACACCATTCATTGCCCTCTTCGTCGAACAGCGGCAAAAGTTCTCCTTCCGTCCTTACGGACAAGACACCCTCCATCAGCAGACGGTACACATCAAACGGGGACTCTTCAAAGACTACACCGCCACCGTCATGAAAGTGACTCAGACGGCAGAAGGCATCCGGCTCACCCTGAGCATACCTGTGTTCAGCAATGTGTTCTCCTTGAACTTGTACGACTGTTCCAGTGCCGATGTCGATGTGCCAGGCGGCGATTTGGATCAGGTCTTCACCCCTTACTTCGTGCAGAACATGGAACAAGAGTTTTTCGCCATCCTCCGCAGGAAGGTGTTTCGCCGAGAAACACCGCAGACCCAGCGTCAAGACCAGCAGCGCCTTGACGAATGCAGCGTTTTCAATTACCTGAAGTTCGACACTGCCGACCGCCAAACCCATTTCCAAGCCCTCATGCTGCTTTGCGCCACGCTCCGCAGGGACAAACCCGCCAAGGACACCCTCATCAGAGAGTTGAAAGCCGCCATCTCCCATCCTCAGGTACTCTCTACCGACGAAGAAGCCTTCGTCACCGCCATCCTCTTCGTGGCAACCAAAGATGGCACCCTCCGCAAAGCCGCCAAAGAATATTGTCAAACCCACGAAGTGACCCTCCAGTCCCTTCTCCAACTGATGCCCCTCATCAAAGAAATCAAAACAAGATAACCCTCACCCCTTCCTCCTCATCTCCCCCGCTTGCACCAACCGGTTTACCCTGCTGCCCTCCCTCCTCATCTCCCCCGCTTGCGCCAGCAGGTTTACCCTGCTGCCCTCCCTCCTTCCTCCCTCCTTGCGCCAGCAGGTTTCCCCTGCTGCCCTCTCTCCTTCCTCCCTCCTTGCGCCAGCAGGTTTTCCCTGCTGCCCTCCCTCCTTCCTCCCCCGCTTGCGCCAGCAGGTTTTCCCTGCTGCCCTCTCTCCTTCCTCCCTCCTTGCGCCAGCAGGTTTACCCTGCTGCCCTCCCTCCTTCCTTCCTCCTTGCGCCAGCAGGCTTACCCTGCTGCCCTCCCTCCTCACCTCTTCCACCTTTCCCTCCTCATCCCATTCCGCATGGCAATTCCTAATTCCTCATTTCCCCTCCCTCCCATGTCCCCCCTCAACCCATCTACCTTGCGTGATTTTCGCATGACCTTCTACCGCTGGGAGTTTCAAGACTCCGACTACATCAACCTCCAAGAAGAGCAAGCCATCAAGGCGTATGCAAAAGGATGTGTGGAGCAGTTGCTCCCCTCATTGAAAAAACTGCAAGACCACACCCTCCGCCTTACTCCTGCCCAAGAGACCGACTATCTCCTGACCCTCCTTTTAGCCGTCGAATTGGCAGACCTGTACAGCCTCCGTCCCCGCATTGTCAAGCACATCCTCACCCGCATCCCCCAACTGCCCGATTCCCGTCACAAGACTCACCTGCAGACCCACCTCTACATCGTCAGTGACCGCGCCGACCTCCTCGCCGCAGCCCTCGATGCCTCCTCCGCATGGGACACCCAAACCCTCACCCCAGAAGACCGCTACATCCGTCAATACCTCCAAGAAGAGCAAGAAATCCTCATCCTCCAACCCTAAACCCTCAACCCTCCTCATCTCCCTCCTTCCCCCCTTGCGCCTGCTGCCCTCCCTCCTCCAACCCTAAACTCTCCACCCTAAACTCTTCCCCCCCCTCAACCCTCTCACGCTGCGCATAATATTTCGTTCTTCCAGCGCATAATATTTCGTTCTGTAAGAGCGTAATAACATGCGCACCGTGCGCACTAGTTGAGAATCA
>SAMEA3663276__coassemble_691_pt1 | contig 8499 bp, 7 predicted proteins | sample SAMEA3663276__metabat2_high_PE_014 | metagenome-assembled genome bin SAMEA3663276 (sample SAMEA3663276) | pig gut metagenome | biome: pig gut; feature: pig-associated habitat; material: faeces | place: China | collected 2013 | reverse complement strand
TTATTTACCCTTAACTATTTTCTTGATTTCATTCAGTTTGTTCAGTGCCTCCAATGGCGTGAGGCTATTGATGTCAAGATTCAATATCTCATCGCGTATTTGACACAACACAGGATCGTCCAATTGGAAGAAACTCAACTGCATTCCGCTCTTGCTCACCGTCTGGATGGATTCTGTCTTGGGACGGCTGATGCCATCGCCCGAGTTATTTGCCTCCAGTTCCTTCAATACCTGTTCCGCACGTTTCACCACATTCGGCGCCATTCCCGCAATTTTCGCCACATGAATACCAAACGAATGTTCACTGCCGCCAGGTACTAATTTCCTCATGAAGATGACCCGCCCGTTCACCTCCTTCACGCTTACGTTGAAGTTCTTGACCCGTGGCAACATCTTTTCCATTTCATTCAATTCGTGATAGTGCGTGGCAAACAAAGTTCTCGCATGGGTCTTTGGATTCTCGTGGATATACTCCACTATCGCCCATGCGATGGATATACCATCATAAGTGGAGGTGCCACGTCCCAACTCGTCAAACAGCACCAGTGACCGCGCACTCAAATTGTTCAAGATGCTTGCCGCCTCGTTCATCTCCACCATAAATGTTGATTCGCCCACAGAAATATTGTCCGAAGCACCCACACGGGTGAAAATCTTGTCTGTCAAACCAATCCTCGCACTGTCGGCAGGCACAAAACTACCTATCTGTGCCATGATGGTGATCAGCGCCGTCTGTCTGAGCAATGCCGACTTACCCGCCATGTTCGGACCCGTCAGAATGATGATTTGCTGCTTGTCAGAGTCGAGATAGAGGTCATTCGCCACATACTCCTCCCCCACAGGCATCTGCCGTTCAATCACAGGGTGACGACCCTGCTTGATGTCGATGACCACACTCTCATCCACCACTGGTCGATTGTAGCGATACTCCTTTGCTGCCATTGCAAACGACAGCAGACAATCCATTTGTCCTATCAACATGGCATCCTGCTGAATCTGCGGAATATAATTCGCCGCTTCCGTCACCAATTCGGTGAACAGCTGCATTTCCAGCGAAAGAATCTTTTCCTCTGCACCCAAAATCTTTTCCTCATACTCCTTCAGTTCCTGCGTGATGTAGCGCTCCGCCTGCGTTAGCGTCTGCTTTCTGATCCAATCCTGCGGCACCATGTCCTTGTAGGTGTTCCTCACCTCCATATAGTAGCCAAACACATTGTTAAATCCAATCTTCAGGCTCTGGATACCTGTCGCCTCCGCCTCCCGCTGCTGAATCTGCAAGAGATAGTCTTTACCTGAATAGGCTATTCGTCGCAGTTCATCCAATTCACTATTCACCCCATCGGCAATCACGCCTCCTTTATTCAGCAACACTGGTGGTGAAGGATTCAGTTCCTTCTCTATACGGTCACGCAACGGGATGCAAGCATCCAACTGCTCCCCTATCCTTTTCAGACTTTCACATTCTGCTTGCTGACACAAAGCCTTCATGGGCTCTATCGCCTTCAGCGCCAGCATCAACTGCACCATTTCGCGTGGATTGACTCTGCCCACAGCCACCTTACTCGCGATGCGCTCCAAGTCACCAATCTGGTGCAGAAGTTCCTCAACGGCATCCCTCAATTCTGGCTCCTTAAAGAAATACTCCACCACATTCTGACGTTCCACAATTGGTTTCACATCCTTCAACGGAAACACCACCCATCGCCGCAACATTCGCGCGCCCATAGGACTCACCGTCTTGTCAATAACGGAAAGAAGGCTGTTGCCACCCTCATTCATCGTCCCCAGAAGTTCCAGACTCCTCACTGTGAACTTATCCATCCTTACATAGCGGTTCTCCTCTATCTGACGGATGCTCCGAATGTGCGAGATATGCGTGTGCAACGTCTGTTCCAAATAGTACAGCACCGCACCAGCCGCCACAATGCCGTTCTTCAGATGCTCCACGCCATAGCCTTTCAGGTTCTTCGTGCCAAAGTGTGACAAGAGTTTCTTCCGAGCCGACTCATCCGTGAAAATCCAATCATCCAGTTCATAAGTAAAGAACTTACTGCCAAAATTCCCTTCAAACATTCCTCGCTTACCGCGTTCGAAAAGCACCTCTTTCGGACCAAAATTCGTCAGAAGTTTTTCCACATAGTCCGTCGTCCCTTCCGCACAAAGAAATTCACCCGTCGAGATGTCCAACAACGCCATGCCACATGCTGTTTTCCCGAAATGTACAGAAGCCAAGAAGTTATTCTCCTTCACACTCAGCACATTGTCCGTCAGTGCCACACCTGGTGTCACCAACTCTGTAATACCCCTCTTCACCAACTTCTTCGCCAACTTCGGGTCTTCCAGTTGGTCACAAATCGCCACACGCTTTCCTGCCCGAATCAGTTTCGGAAGATACGAATCCAACGCATGATAAGGGAATCCAGCCATTGCCGTACCACTTGCCGACGTGCCTGCCACACTGCTACGTTTTGTCAGCGTAATGCCCAAAATCTCAGCCGCCACCGAAGCATCCTCATTGTACGTTTCATAGAAGTCGCCACAACGAAACAGCAGCAAAGCATCCGGATGCTTTGCCTTGAAATCATAAAACTGTTTCATCATCGGCGTAAGTTCTTCCTTGTTCTTCGCCATATTACCTTGTATTTATTTGCAAAGATAGTGAAAAAACTTAAAAAACATTGTTATAAAAACTGAAAAAGAAACAATTGTGGGGATTTCTTACTAATTTTGCAGCCGAATCTAATAGATAAGGTTATGAGGTCATATAGGCATTGGGTCATACGGTTAGTAATGCTGTCAGCAGTTCTACTGATGGGGGCTATGCTGTGCCAGGCACAAGAGGTGGTGGCAAGCCAAGAAAATGACCGTGCCATGACGGGCGACCCCATCTTTGCCCACGGACTCTACTACACCGGCATGGTGGAGTATGACGGGGAGATGATACCCAGTTTCCTCTATGCCGACTACTACGTGTTTGGCAAACTCGTTTTCAAAAACAAGGCACAGGCAAAAAAATACTACAAGATAGCCAACAACATCAAAAAGGTCTATCCTCTTGCCTGCGAAATCCGGCAGACCGTCGATAAGACCATCGCCCACATGGATTCCCTTCCCACGAAGAAAGAGAAGGATGCCTATCTGAAGCAACAGGAAAAGGAACTCAAGGTCATCTACTACCCCAAACTCAAGAAACTAACCTTCGCTCAAGGCAAACTCCTCATCAAACTCATCGACCGCCAGTGTGACATGACAGGCTACGAACTCATCAAGAAATACATGGGTGGCTTCAAAGCAGGCTTCTACAATGCTTTTGCCTCCCTCTTCGGTGCCAGCCTCAAGAAAGAATATGACCCCGACGTGGACGACCGACTCACCGAACGAGCCATATTGCTGATTGAGAGCGGACAAATGTAATATCATTTACAATTTGACCATTTACAATGTACAATTTGCCATACGGGGTGTGCCTAACAAGAAATCTAACAGGATATCCAACTCCTCATTCCTAACTCCTAACTTCTAACTCCTAACTTCTAACTCCTAACTTAATATGCGTAAGCTAAAAATCACCGAAATGGGACGCATGAACGCTGAGGAATTCAAGGCGTCAGAAAAGATGCCCCTCATCGTTGTGCTTGACGACGTGAGGAGCATGTACAACGTGGGGAGTGTCTTCCGCACCGCCGACGCCTTCCGTGTCGAAGCCATCTACCTCTGTGGCATCACCGCCCAACCTCCACATCCCGAAATACACAAGACAGCCCTTGGTGCTGAAGACACGGTGGCATGGCAATACTTCCCCACCGCCCTCGATGCTGTCCATGCCCTCAAACAACAAGGCTACACCGTCTATTCCATCGAGCAATGCGAAGGCTCCACCCCACTGCAGACCCTCCAGACCCTCCCCTCACCCTCCCTACAGGGAGGGAGTGGTATCTCTGCCAATGAGGATACTAACGAACAAAGTAACTACTCCCTCCCTGCAGGGAGGGTGAGGGGAGGGTCTTTCGCCCTCATCCTCGGCAACGAAGTCAAAGGAGTTCATCAAGAAGTCGTTGATGCCTCCGACGGCTGCATTGAGATTCCCCAATACGGCACCAAGCACTCCCTCAACGTCAGCACCACCGCCGGCATCGTCATTTGGGAGTTTGCCAAACGGTTGCTGATGTAATTAACCATTTCACCCACTACGTGCGCACCGTGCGCATCACATTTGCCTAACGGCGAGCTAAAGGTTCGCGCACCCCAGCGCATAATATTACGAGCACTCAGCGCGTGTCATTTCGTGCTGAGTGCCCGTGTTTGAGAGTCAAAAGGTTAAATGTTTTGGTCTTAGGGATTGTGGTTTTCGTCGAATTCACGTTAAATATTTGCTATTTGTTATCATTAGGTTTGCTAAATCCCAAGATTGGGCGGCGAGGCTGCCTGTTGTCACTCTGAAGTTGGGCAAGAGCCTCGTTGATAACATCAAGTTGGACACGCGTATCCTCGTTGATTTCGTTTTGATTTGCAAGAATATCTTCAATATCACGTTTTAATTCGTCAAAATCCTTGCGCAATTGTACCGCATCAGCATTCACATCAGGTTGGGGCAAGGAAACTACCATGCGGCGAATATCCACAAAAGCACGAATGATGCCAATATTAACTTGAATAGCGAGTGGAGAACGGAGTACACTGCTAAGCATGGCAACAACCTTGTTCAGTGAAAGCGTTAGGAAGGGAACGCATTTTTGAGAAGTCTTTTGAGGTCACAATTTGTGACCGCAAATTTTCATTCCCTTCTATATCAGCACATCTTGAGATCACAATTTGTGACCTCAAAATCTCAAATTCACCTTTTGTCAACTGAAACATGAAATCCTCTGGAAACCTTTCAATATTACGTTTCACGGCTTGATTAAGGGCTTTGGTTTCAACTCCATACATAGCAGACAAGTCGAAGTCCAGCATCACCCGTTGACCACGAATAATATATATAAGATTCTGAATATGTTCTATTTCATCCATGTTTAGCCTGTTCTTATTTCTTCACCTCTGTTCAGAAGAACATGAGCGGCAACGAGTTCTTCCGTTTCTGCGAAAGTCACCCTTCATGCAGGAATGGCTCTTTTGAAGAGAAAGGCTACATGCGTTCGGGCATCTCAATGCCGAGCAAGCCCATGCCGAGGCTGATGACTTTTGCCACTGCCTTGGCGAGGGAGAGACGGAAGAGTTTGAGGGTCTCGTCGGTCTCGCCAAGGATGGTGAAATCGTGGTAGAACTGGTTGAACGCCTTGGTGAGTTCGTAGCAGTAGTTGCAGATGCCAGAAGGGCTGTAGTCGGTGCCTGCCTGACGAACGGCTGCGGGGAACTGGCTGAGCTTCTGGATGAGCTCGGTTTCTTTAGTTGACAGTTGACAGTTGACAGTTGACAGTTGGGCGGGGATGACCACTCCCTGCTCATTGGCTTTGCGGAGGATGGAGGCGATACGGGCATAGGTGTACTGAATGAAGGGACCTGTGTTGCCGTTGAAATCGATGGACTCTTCGGGGTTGAAGAGCATGTTCTTTCGGGCATCCACTTTGAGGATGAAGTATTTGAGGGCACCCAGACCGACTTTGCGTGCCACCTCATGAAGGTCTACAGACCCTCCCCTCACCCTACCTACAGGGAGGGAGTGGTTACTTTGTTCGGTTGTTTCCTCATTAGCATCCCCATTGGCAGAGATACTACTCCCTCCCTGTAGGGAGGGTGAGGGGAGGGTCTGCCGTTGCTTGGCTTGTTCGTAGGCATCGGCTATCATGGCTGCCATGAGGTCGTCGGCATCTACGACAGTGCCTTCGCGGCTCTTCATCTTGCCGTTGGGGAGTTCGACCATGCCGTAGGAGAAGTGGACGAGACCCTTACCCCACTTGAAGCCGAGTTTGTCGAGCAGGATGGAGAGCACTTGGAAATGGTAGTTCTGCTCATTGCCCACCACATAGATCATCTTGTCGATGGGGAAGTCTTGGAAACGGAGCTTGGCGGTGCCGATGTCCTGTGTCATATAGACGGAGGTGCCATCGGAACGAAGAAGGAGTTTTTCGTCGAGTCCTTCTGCCGTGAGGTCAGCCCACACGGAGCCATCTTCGCGACGATAGAAGAGGCCTTTCTCCAGCCCTTCCATCACCTTTTCCTTGCCTTCGAGGTAGGTGTCCGACTCGTAGTATATCTTGTCGAAACTTACGCCCATCATCTTGTAGGTCTCGTCAAATCCGGCATAGACCCACTCATTCATCTTCTTCCAGAGACCGCGTACTTCAGGGTCGCCCTGCTCCCACTTGACGAGCATCTCATGGGCTTCCTTGATGAGGGGAGCCTCCTGTTTGGCCTTCTCTTCGTCCATGCCCAGTGCAACCAGTTCCTTGATTTCTTCGCGGTAATGCTTGTCGAAGGCTACATAGTAGTCGCCTATGAGGTGGTCACCCTTCTTGCCAGAGGATTCAGGTGTCTCACCGTTGCCCCATTTGAGCCATGCCAGCATGCTCTTACAGATGTGGATACCGCGGTCGTTGACGATGTTGGTCTTGACCACCTTGTTACCGTTGGCTTCGACGATGCGTGCGAGGGCGCTGCCAAGAAGGTTGTTCCTGACATGACCGAGGTGGAGGGGCTTGTTGGTGTTGGGGGAAGAGTATTCTATCATCACCAGCGGACTCTGGTCGGTGACAGGCTGGAAACCGAACTTAGGGTCGGCATTGATTTGATTGAGCAAGGAAATCCAAGGGGCATCGCTAATGACGAGGTTGAGGAAGCCCTTCACCACATTGAACTTGGCGACCACATCGCCAGCATGTTCCAAAAGGTACTGTCCAATCTCGTTACCCACCATATCGGGAGCCTTACGGGCTGCTTTCACGAAGGGGAACACTACCACAGTGAGGTGTCCTTCAAACTCCTCACGAGTCTTTTGCAACTGCACCTGCTGGGCAGTTGCCTCCATGCCATACAGCGCCTTCACAGCTTCCTGTACGCCTGCTATGAGTTTTTCTTCTATTGTCATATCTTACTTTTTACTCTTGATTGATTAAAATCTGACACCGAAGGAGGCCTTGGCACACCAATCGTTGATAGAACTAACTGAACTCTGTGCAAAGCCCAACTGGGCACAGACGAACAATAAGATAATGAATGAGATTCTCATAATGTATTACTTTATATTGACATTTTGAATGCAAAGGTACAAAAAAGTTAGGAGTTTGGAGTTAGGAGTTAGGAGTTTTTTGATTTAGGGGATACTTCACACAAAAAAAGGACTGCTTTTCTCACGAAGAACAGTCCTCAAACCAATAAAAATCAATTTACCAATATATATAGTAGAAAGAGAGAGAAAATCGAATGCAGAATGACATGAATTCATTCATTTCTTATGCTGAGATGCATCCTCTCTTATGCAAAGAGAGAGAAACTCTTTTTATCTACGTCCACCACCTGTGCGCCCACCTACAGCAGCACCTCCACCACGAGTGCCCATGCTGGCACCTGCACTGCTGCGAGTGCCCATGCTGGCACCTGCGCTGGTGCGAGTTCCCATGCTGGCACCTGCACTGCTGCGAGTGACCATGCTGGCACCTGCGCTAGTGCGAGTTCCGATGTTGCTGCCGCCACGGGTCGGCATCCGTACATTCGACACAGAAGAAGAGGTAGTGGTTGTCGTGCGGGTGCCACTGTTGAAACGAGATGAACTGTTCATGTTGCTGCCGCTGCGGATGCCGCCAGTGTTTGCATTGACACCTTTGTTGCGCATCTCGGGAGTGGATGTAACATTATTCACGTTCACATTGCGGTTCACGTTCACGTTGCGGTTCACGTTCACGTTGACATTGGTGTTCACGTTGTTATTGATGTTGCCGTTCACACGTGGAGTCATGTTGTTCATCTCACCTCTGCGAGGCACTGCGCCACGGTATGCCCCATTGGGAGCCATGCCACCGCGAGGACCCATATCGCGGGGAGGAGCCATTCTATCCCTTCTTGGCGCCATGCCACGGAAGAAGTGACCTCCCGTGTAGGTAACCAGTGGACGGGGTGCGTGGTAGTAGTAACGATTCACACCATAACGGTCGTAGTCGTAGATGATGAAGCGCCATGCACGATTGGCAAACACGATGGGACGATAGAAATAGGTGTAGTTGATGACACGATTCCAGAGTCTGACGCCGAGCAGGTTACGGAGAGCCACGTCACGGGCGGTCACCACTGCCATGTAGTCGTCGTAGTAGTATCCCAGTGCCACATCATCCAGATATTCATTCACGCCCCAGATGTAGTCGTAGTTGATACGATATATCTCGTCAATGAGGTAAGGGTCGCTGATACCAAGTGTGTAAGCCATGCGGTCGGTCAAGAACCGCGCATTGCTGCGCATTGCTGCGATGCTCATGCTCTGAGCGTTGACTGTCATTGCTCCGATGAAGAGAACGACTGCTGCGAATGTAGTTCTTAAAGCCTTCATAGTTGTATTGTTTTTAGAGTGTT
>SAMEA3663276__coassemble_623_pt1 | contig 9072 bp, 8 predicted proteins | sample SAMEA3663276__metabat2_high_PE_014 | metagenome-assembled genome bin SAMEA3663276 (sample SAMEA3663276) | pig gut metagenome | biome: pig gut; feature: pig-associated habitat; material: faeces | place: China | collected 2013 | reverse complement strand
CGGCATAGCAATCAAGCGAGTTTGTTGCTCTGCTCTCGCCTCGTCGCTCTTTGAAATATTTACATACGAACAAAAGACGAGAAATTCCGCCAAACATTTGGCGGTTTCAGATTTTCTTTGTATCTTTGCCGCCGAAGAACATTAAAAGATATAATGATATGGCAGCAATAGAAGACAGATACATCAGTTTGCTCACCGACTTCGGTTTCAAACGCATATTCGGCACAGCCCCCAACAAGGACCTGCTGATAAACTTCCTTAATTGCCTTTTTGCTGGACGTAAGGTGATAAAGAATATTATGTATCTAAACGGCGAGCATTTTGGCGAGATACAATCTGCCCGCAAGGCAATCTTCGACGTGTATTGCGAAGATGAGAACGGAAAGAAGTTTATCGTTGAGATGCAGAATGCCTATCAGGAGTTCTTTAAAGACCGTGCTCTCTTCTATTCCACATTCCCCATACGCGAACAGGCAAAGAAGGGCTCAGACTGGGATTTTAATCTCACAAACATCTACACCGTCGCATTGCTAAATTTCGACTTGAAGGATGAAGCTTTTGATGCCGACAAGATATGTCATACTGTAAAGTTGTGCGACATAGAGACCAACAAGGTGTTCTATCATAAGCTCGACTTCATCTACGTTGAGATAGCCAAGTTCAAGAAGACCGAGGACGAATTGGAGACACTTTATGACAAGTGGCTCTATGTGCTTAAGAACCTCTCGAGGTTGGATAATCGCCCAAAGGCATTGGTTGACAAGGTGTTCGACCGCCTTTTTGAAGAGGCTGAGATAGCAAGGTTCACCCCTACGGAACTTCGGGAATACGAAGAAAGTCTCAAGGCATACCGTGACATCAAGAACAGTTTAGACACGGCAAAAAGAGAAGGAGTAGCCGAAGGTGTTGAAATCGGTCGAGAGGAAGGTCGTGCAGAAGGTCGTGCAGAAGGTGAGCAATCTAAGGCTATCGATATAGCCAAAAACTTGAAGTCGATGGGTTTAAGCATTGCCGACATCATAAAGGCAACAGGATTGTCGGAAGATGACATAATGAAGCTATAAGTGAAAATCTGAATAATAAAAATAGAATGATTTCTCGTCCCGCAGGGTTTGAAGCCCTGCGGGACGTTTTTTATATATAGACTCTAAGAAAAGAAAAAAGAATGAAGAGAAGAAATATTATAATGGTGATGATGATGAGCCTGCTGCTTGGCAGCTGCTCGTCAGAGGATATCCTTTCAGTGCCCAACGGCAATGGAAGGATACGGTTTGACGTGGGCGTAAGTCAGAGCCAAGAAGTGGTAGTGACACCTATGAATGGTGGTGCAACAAGGTGTGCCGAACCTTTGTTCTTGCCAACAAGCAGCATTGAGATGCACTCTGGCGATATGACGATGTATGCCAACTGTGCTTCCACTGCCGACATCCCAATGCATAATATCATTCCCGAGACAACAACTCGCGGAAGCATACAAACAGCAGATGCTTTCTATTCCAATTTTGGCATCTTTGGATATTTCTATGAAAGCACTCAATCATGGACTTCAATCAAGTCTGATATATCCCCAGCGTCCTCAATGAAAAATTTAGAGGTTACACGAGATAACAATTCTTGGACAACAGATGTATATTGGCCGGGAGGCACAAAGAAAGCCACATTCTTTGCCTATGCACCGTATGATTGTGAAGGCGCTATATTGGAGAGTAATACAGGCGCTCCCAAGATTACATATACCGTGCCATCTGAAATAGCCAAACAGCAAGACCTTCTTATTGCAAAAAGTGATGAGAATATTCCGTGTAATGGAAAGTCTGCTGTGGATCTTACTTTTGAACATGCTCTAACAGCCATCAAGTTCACTCAGGGCGACGACCTTGGTGACTATACAAAGATAACGAGCATTACAATATCTGGAGTGAATAATAAGGGAGAATTGTCACTCGATGGTGCTTCATGGGGTAATCTATCAACTTCAACTACAATCGATAATTCATATGCTATTTCATCTCAAGATGGCATCACATTAAATAATGTCCTGCTGCTGCTAATGCCTCAAACATTACCAGATGGTGCGAAGTTGGAAGTAACAATGAGCAATGACGATGGGTCAAATACTAAAGATTTTAGTGCTGATCTAACTGGAGTCTGGCAGAAGGGATATACAGTTACATACCAGTTGTCGGTAAACAAGATATTCGGGGACTATGTTCTTGAAATTACGCCAAATACTAAAGATTTTGATGAAAATGGAGGTGATGTGAGTATAACTGTAAAGAGCTATTTCAAATATTCTGATGGCTCAAGTCAAATACCCGTACCTTGGACTGCGTCGTATGCTTATGCAGACGGAACAGATACACGGACTCCTATTGCCAATGCTCTGACAGGTTTTTCTGTTTCAAGTAATAACGGAGGTTCAACAGGCGAGAGTATTACTGCAACGATTGGAAAGCAATATTTTAAAAGTGATAAAACTTGGACTGCCGCTGAACAAGGAACGGAGAGCGAGCCGTTTGATCTATCTAAATATGATCCATCATCATCTACACATACGTTACAAACAGCTAAATCCGCCAACTGCTATGTGGTTAATGCCCCAGGTTGGTATAAGATTCCGTTGTATTATGGTAATTCATTGAATAATAGCAATGGTTATGGAACTGCTACATTTCAGAATCATGAAGGAACTCAAATTTCTTCATCAAACTGCAATTTTTCCTCAAGTGTAACAAGTGGAAAGCTATTGTGGCAGGATGAGTATGCACTTATCACTCCAAGTTCTATTAAAAAAGATGGTGATTATCTGAAATTCTATGTTTCTCCCGATGCCATAGCTCAAGGCAATGCTGTTATTGCTGCATTGAATAGTAATGATCAGATTCTATGGAGCTGGCATATATGGGTGACAAATATGGATTTGACAAAGCGAGTAAATGTATTGAGTGGCGCGAATCGCGATACGAATTACCCCTTTATGACTAAGCCTGTAGGATTTTGCGAAGCATCCACGCTCAGCTATCCTCAAAGAGATTTCATAGTGACCATAAAGCAAGGAACAAGTTGTAAGTTGGCTGCAGCTAAGATTTCTCAAAAGTCTGATAAAACTCAGAATGTAGCCCAAAACTGTACGTTCTATCAGTGGGGAAGAAAAGATCCTTTCCCGGGTGCAAGTAGTGATAATACTGATCTTTCTGTGCAAAAGCTCTGCTATAAAGCAGATGGTAGTGATTTCAAATACGAGAAGAAAGGCGGTAATACTACACTTGGTGAAGGCAAGCAGTCAATGGCAGGCTCGATTCTTAATCCTACTACGTTCTATTATTCATCTACCAGTAGTGGAACTACTGAATTGGATGATGTGAAGAACGATTGGTGTACTGAAACATTTTATGATAATTGGAGCAAATTAACAGGAACAGATTTTGATGATAATGCACCCACAAAGACGGTATATGATCCTTGCCCAATTGGTTTTAAGATGCCGGGTAATTTAGCATTCACTCGCTTTACTACTAATGGCCAGAACCATAATAGTGGTGAAACTAATTGGCTAGATTATGTGAATGCCCCAAATAAGAATAACTATTCCAAAGATAAAGGATATAATTTTTATATTCAAGCCGATGATCCTAGTACAACAGACTTTTGGTATGCCTTTGGCTATATCGACTGTTGGGCAGGTAGATATACTGCTGAACCTGGTACTGGCAAAGGCAAACTGTGTTATGCAGGGTTCCGTGGCGTCTATTGGTCTGCCCGTGCTCGCTCTGCGGGGCTGGGGTGTTCACTCACCTTCTATTCGGAGCTCGTGTACCCGCGCCGCACCGAACTACGCGCCTACGGTTTCGCGGCTCGCCCAGTCTCAGAATAAAAATTCGATTGATTTGATTCATTCGACAATTTGAAAAATTTATAATTTTATAAGATTAAAGTAAAAAGGAGTTTATTGAAGAAGTTGTGAAAAGAAGCGCTCTTTAGCTAACGCTGAAGAAGCATCCTCGGCTCGGCATAGCAATCAAGCGAGTTTGTTGCTCTGCTCTCGCCTCGTCGCTCTTTGAATTATTTACATACGAACAAAAGACGAGAAATTCCGCCAAACATTTGGCGGTTCCAGGTTTTCTTTGTACCTTTGCTGCCGAATAACATATCAAAGATATAATGATATGGCAATAGCAATACGTCCAATTCCAGTTTTGACAGGAAAGACCGCAGAACGATTTGAAAGACTCATGGAGGAAAGCAAAAGCTCTCCTTATACGATTATCCCAGAGGAAGATCGCCAGTCGGTTAGAAGAATGTTAGACCGTTCTCGTAATGTCGTTATTAAAGTGCCTAAGAAATAATGAGCACTTATACATACGACATTAATGAGCGTTGTGTCATTACTCGCTTGACAGAAGATATGCAGATGAAGCTACGGAGAAAAAGGAACAACACATTGAGGACAAAAATGAGCAGTTGAATACGCGGCACATGTTCCTCGATTTGCTACATACCGAAATACTTCCGATGCCAACGATAAAGCATTAGTAATGATTTCGTGGTAGAATATGAAAAATAGATAATTTCTCGTCCCGAAGGGTTTAAAGCCTTGCGGGATTTTTTTGTCCGTATGATCAAGATGAATGAAATTAGAAAAAAACATAGATAAGATAAAATATGCGAATAATTTTAACAATGGTGATAATGGCGTTGAGCCTGACAGCAAGGGCGCAAAACGTCAATATGGGACATCACGACATGGTGCATCTGACGACCAACCTGCTCTATGATGCGGCTCTTGTGCCCAACGTGGGCGTGGAGTATGCCTTTGCCCCGAGGTGGTCAGCCCGTGCCCAAGGCATGTTCGCCTGGTGGAGCAACGACTCGCGCCACCGCTACTGGCGTGTGGCTGGAGGCAGTGTGGAACTGAGGCGGTGGCTCGGAACCAATGTGGATGCCTTCGAGCTGAAGGGACATCACATGGGGGCGTATTTGGGAGCATACCGCTACGACTTTGAACTGGGAGGCACTGGCAATATGGCCGACTTCAACTACTCTGTGGGAGTGAGCTATGGCTACTCCATGCCCATCGGTCGCAAACTGAGCCTCGATATGGGACTGTCTTTCGGATACATCGGTGGTGAATACACCAAGTACGACCATCAGGACGGATGCTATGTATGGCTCGACGACATGAGACGCAACTACGTCGGCGTTACTCGTGCCGAGGTGTCGCTCGTGTGGCAAATCGAACTTGGACGGAAAGGAGGTGGAAGATGAGAAAGGGTATTGCATATATTGCCATTGCCGCCGCGATATTCGCCTCGTGCCAAAAGGACCTCTGCTACGACCATACGCACGACTCTCAATTGGAGGTGCGCTTCGACTGGAGCCGTAGCACGCCAGACGATGTGACGGCGATGAGGGCATACCTCTTCCCTCAGGCGGGTGGCAAGCCCCTGACTGCCGATTTCGCAGGAACGAGGGGCGGCATGATGGATGCCAACTACGGCGGATATTCCGCCATAGGAGTAAGCCAACCCGATGGTACGACGCAGATAGTGGCTGACAGGTATGAGGATGCCTACGTCATAGCTACGGAGACGGAGTTGGTGAGCGACAAGAGTTTCGGCATGTCCACCAGGGCTCCCATGCCCGACGGCGCGGAAGACGAGGCGGTGAGGATGCAACCATCCTTCCTTTATGCCGACACTTGCAGCCACATGACAGTCAGCTCTGTCAACAGGGTGCTTACCATGCGCCCCGTGGCGCTGGTCGATACGATAGACGTGACGGTGGAGGGAGTGGAAAACTTAGAGTCTGTGGTCGGTATATCGGCAGCCATCAGCGGGCTGAGTCCCGCCGTCAGTCTGCGCACGCTGCAGCCCATCGACGAGGTGTGCACCATGCCTATGACTATGACTAAGATGGGCGAGAAGAAGATAGGCGGCAGGTTATTGGTGTTTGGCCATTGCCCCCACGAGGAGATACACCGCCATGTGCTGACCATCTATACCATACTCGACGACGGCAAGAAATACTACTTCAACAACGAGGTGACCGACAAGATGCACGACCTGGAGCATCCTGAAGAGAAACCTCATGGCAACCACATAGAGATTATTATTCCCAACCTGCCCATCCCCGAGCCACTGGAGCCAGGAGACTTCAACGTCAACATCGAGGACTGGATTCAAGGTGGCGAGCACGACATAACCATTGAGAATTAATGCAAAATAGAATATTTTTTTAATCTAAAATTGGTTTTAGATATATTTCCACAACGGATTGCACGGATTATATCTGAGAAATCTTCAAAATCTTCTAATCATCCGCAACGCGGATTAGTTGTATATATAACTAGACCGCAAGCGGTCGATTGGAAGATTTGGAAGATTTTTTAGATTAACGTGGATTCGACGTAACTATTCAGCGAAAGAACATCAACTTGCTTTTTCTGAAACTAATATGAATAATTAGAATAATTTTGACCACTAATGTCCTAATTATTAAAATTGATGGATAAAATTATTCAAATTATTGCAATTTGTTTCTTAAAATCCACCACCAAGGGTGATTCGCTGAATAGTTACAGTTCAATCCACCCATTCCACCAAAAAAGGCACAACCGAAGTTGTGCCTTTTTGTGGAGATGGAGGGGATTGAACCCTCGTCCAAACAAGGAAGCCATACGCTTTCTACATGCTTATTCTTGCCTTCGGTTTTCGTGACGCAGCAAGACCAAGACCACCAACTGCATCCTTATCCTCTAAAGCTTCACCAACAGGGCGAGGCACCTGCCGGCTATTCCCGATTTTATAGCACCGCTGATCAGAACGCTTCAGGACAAGTAGCTTTCTGGGCGATGTCTCGTTCCCCTGTCTGACAAGGGAATTAGGCCATATCTACTATGCTTCGATTAGGCAGCGAGAGCGTAACGAGTTTCGCCAATTAATTCTTTGATGTCTGAGATTTGAGAGAGGGGCATCGACTCTCTGCATGCTTACGTACCACCTCATCTTGCTGTCAAATCCAGTCATCCCCGACTGTCACTTGCAGCGCTCCGCGTCACTTCGCCGAACCTTTGGGTGATAAGTAAGGCTCAACCGACCGAAATGTCCATTGAGCCTCTTTCTCGTTCTTTGGAGGTGCGTACCCGATTCGAACGGGTGTACACGGTTTTGCAGACCGTTGACTAAGCCACTCATCCAACGCACCAGATACCGTCGCTTTGGTTTTAGCGAGTGCAAAGGTAGTGCAAAATGTGCAATCAGCAAAGTTTTCAGGCAGTTTTTTTGCAAGAGAAAGGTTTTTTTTCTAATTTTGTGCCACTTTATGAAGGATTTGCAAGAAAAAGTCATGCGTTTCATCCGCACCAACACCCTTCTGGGCGACGGTGCACGAGTGGTAGTCGGCCTCAGTGGCGGTCCCGACTCCGTGTGCCTTGCAAGGATGCTCGACAACATCGGCTGCCAAGTCGTGGCTGCCCACTGCAACTTCCACCTTCGGGGCGAAGAAAGCATGCGCGACGAGCAATTCGTGGCAGCACTTTGCCGACAAATGGGATGGGAACTCCACAAGACAGACTTCAACACCGAGGAATATGCCCAAACACAAAAGGTGAGCATCGAGATGGCAGCGAGAGAACTCAGGTATGAGCACTTCCGTCGGCTCATGCAGGAGACAGGAGCAGAAGCCATCGCCGTGGGGCACCATCAAGACGACAATGTGGAGACCCTACTGCTCAATGCCGCAAGAGGCACAGGCATCAAGGGGCTCTGCGGCATGCAGCCACGAAACGGAGCAGTGGTGCGCCCGCTGCTCTGCCTGACAAGACAAGACATCCTCACCTATCTGCAAAGCATCGGGCAGGACTATGTGACCGACCACACCAACATGGAAGACGCCTACGCCCGCAACAAAGTGCGGCTCGATGTGCTGCCCCTCCTGGAGCACATCAACCCTGGAGCCATGAAAAACCTCGCCTCCACACAAGAGAACCTGACGGAAGCGATGAAAGTCTATCAGCAAGCCATGCAGCAAGCCCTTGCCCAGTGCGTGGAAAACAAAACAAACGGCGAGATGCTCATCCATATTGCCCGACTGCAAAGCCAGCCCTCCCCCATCTCCCTGCTGCACGAAGTGCTCTCCCCCTTAGGCTTCAACAAGGCACAGATGCGGGACATCCTGTCGGCACTGCACCAAAGCGGCAAAATGTTCACGGCAGAGGGAAGACGTCTGCTGATTGACAGACAACACCTCATCATAGAAGCGACACACTACCCCATGCCCACCATTCACCAGAAAGTAGTGCCCATCCAAGACCTGCACATCCTGAAAGACCCCCACTTTGCTTATCTCGATGCTGACAAACTCACCACTACCACCTTCACCCAACTGACAACTGTCAACTGTCAACTGTCAACTCATTTGCCCCTCCGCATCCCCCGAAAAGGCGACACCTTCGCCCCCTTCGGCATGGGCGGCAGACGCAAACTCCTCAGCGACTTCCTCACCGACCAGAAACTCACCCTCTTCGAGAAAGAGCACCAGCCCCTCCTCATGGATGGCGACGAAATTGCATGGGTCGTTGGCAGACGCAGTTCCGACCTCTACCGAGTGGACGAGCACACAAAAAAGGTGCTGCAACTTTTTTCAGAATGAAAGACCGTAACAATGTGGGAAAAGAAACACACGTTCTAACGTCAGTTCGATGAATTCCAACAAAAATAATTTATGACTCAATTTCGGATATATTTTTACAACGGATTGCACGGATTATACGGATTTTTCGTCGCAAGAGGCGACGATGGCGGGATGCAGAACAATCCGAATGGCAGGAGCCGCCGAGGCTCAAAAATCCGTATAATCCGTGCAATCCGTTGTGGAAAAACACTTCATTTTCAACAACGAATAAAGCGAATAATTCTAATTTACCATGCGGCGAGAAGATGTATTTTCCTAATGCCGCAAGCGGCGACGAATGGAATCGAATGGCTACACTCAGCATTCGTTTTTATTCGTTGCACCCTTGGGTGCATTGTGTATTGTATAAATTCGTCGTATTCGAAATATTCGTTGTGGAAA
>SAMEA3663276__coassemble_603_pt1 | contig 9257 bp, 8 predicted proteins | sample SAMEA3663276__metabat2_high_PE_014 | metagenome-assembled genome bin SAMEA3663276 (sample SAMEA3663276) | pig gut metagenome | biome: pig gut; feature: pig-associated habitat; material: faeces | place: China | collected 2013 | reverse complement strand
CGTCATATTCGAAATATTCGTTGTTGAAGAAAGCATCCGAAACTTCAGTTATTTACCTTGCGGAAGTGTTTTTTCCGTTGTAAAAATATATCCGAAATTTGAGTTACATGATACAATTTGTTTGCAAAGGTACGACAAAAATCTGACATGAAAAGAAAAAAGGACGTAAAATGGTCTATGCAGAATGGTAAATGTAAAAGGAAGCAGCCACAAAGCATCAGTTTCGGGGACACACATCATATCATTCCCCCATCACGACATCCAGCATCATCAGAAGGAAGACAAAGAAAATGACAAATAATTTTTTTTGTCTTTTCTTTTTTCTTTTTTCAACTTATTTTATTACCTTTGCAAATCTTTTGAATTATTCAGACACTAATATTCATTCATAATTAAGTTTTTGTATGACGTGGATTATCATTATCGTTATTGTTGTGGGACTGGGCATGCTTGTGGCCGGCATCTACAATAATCTTGTAAAACTCCGTAACAATCGTGAGAATGCTTTTGCAAACATCGATGTGCAACTGAAGCAGCGTTTTGACCTCGTCCCTCAGTTGGTGGCGACCGTGAAGGGCTATGCCGCACACGAGAAGGAACTGCTGGAAAACATCACCGCTGCCCGCACTGCAGGTGTGAATGCTTCGAGCATTGACGACAAAATCAGGGCTGACCAGCAACTGACTTCGGCGCTGGCGGGTCTGAGGATTCAAGTGGAGGCTTATCCCGACCTGAAGGCTAACCAAAACTTCATGCAGTTGCAGGGTGAACTTGCCGACATCGAGAACAAGTTGGCTGCCGTTCGCCGTTACTTCAATTCTGCCACTCGTGAACTGAACAACGCTGTGGAGACTTTCCCGGGCAACATCTTTGCGGGCATGTTTGGCTTCCACAAGGAGGCCATGTACGAAATCGAGGCTTCTCAGCGCGCAGCAGTGGAGAAGGCACCCGAGATTAAGTTTTAGTTTCAGAAACACCTGTTGAGCAGATTGGAGGATTTTCTTTTAGAATAAGAATCTCCTCAACCTGTCCCCAATCCGCAGTTCTCATTCAATCATGCAGTACGTCGGCATACATACTCAGATAGCACGGAACAACTGGAACAGCATGGTGCTGCTCCTGATGTTCCCATGCATCATCCTCGGTATGCTGTGGGTGTTCTGCTGCATCTTTGGCATCAGGGAGACCTACGACCACTACGGCAATCCGCAATTCGCCCTCGACTATGACACCATCAATGAGGCATGGCTCGGTTGGGCTCCTTGGGCTGCAGGCATCGTGGCCATCTGGCTGCTGATAGCCTACACGTTCAATGCCCAGATGATTCAGCATGCCACAGGTGCCAAACCGCTGGAACGCAAGGAGAATCCACGTGTCTATAACTTGGTGGAGAACCTCTGCATGAGTTGCGGCATGCCAATGCCGAAGGTGAACATCGTCGAGGACCCTCAACTGAACGCCTTTGCTTCGGGCATCAACCAAAAGAGTTACACTGTGACCCTGACACGAGGCATCATCGACTGCCTCAGCAATGAGGAACTGGAGGGGGTGATAGCCCACGAACTGACCCACATCCGCAATCGCGACACCCGCGTGCTCATCGTCAGCATCGTGTTTGTAGGCATCCTCTCCACGGTGCTTATGGTGCTGACCCGTGGCGTGCTCCGTGCGTTTCTGTGGAACGGAGGGTCATCCCGCCGTTCGGACGGAAAAAATGGAGGGGGCGTCGCCATCATCGTGGTCATCGTAGCCGCCATCGTGTGTGCTGCCATCGCCTACTTCCTCACCACCCTCACCCGTTTTGCCATCTCGCGCAAACGTGAGTTCATGGCTGATGCCGGAGGTGCCGAACTGACACACAATCCTCGTGCCCTTGCCTCTGCCCTGCGCAAGATTTCCGCCTACCCCGGATTAGGGCACATCAACCGCGAGGATATTGCCCAACTCTACATCATTCATCCAAAGAAAACGGCACAGCGTTTTTTCGACAAACTGCAATCGCTTTTCAGCACCCATCCGAGCACTGCGGAGCGAATCAGAATCCTTGAGCAGTTTTAACAACAGGTATCTATCAATTATTTATATTAATGTCAAACCTAAAAATCAAACACGAATGAAAACAAACAAATTTTTTCTTTCTTTGGCAACCTTAATGGTATGTGCAACAAGTGTATTCATCTCATGCAGCAATGATGACGATGACAATAACAACAGTAAGGAATTGGGCGACAAGGCTGTAACGGAATTGAAGACCCGACTGATTGATGAGGACGGCGCTGTTGTGTTCGGTGAACTCAACGAGCAGGGCTGCTACGAGATTGGCATCGAGACTCTGACTGATGCTCAGAAGTTAGTTGGCCGATATGCAAAGAACTATGATGGCAACGCAGCCACTTACACTTATACGTTGCCCGACGCACGTGGAACAGTGCGTGTGGACAAAGGCGACGTGGCCGGTGTTTACTACAACGTGAAATTTGCTGTGACGGGCATTCCTCAAATGACACTGCAGGTGGTCGAGCCCAACTACATGGAAGACGAGAACAAAATCAAGGTACTCACTTCATACTATTGCAACAGTTGCGGTAACAAATTCAGGCTTCCTAACTTGGCTGCAAAAATCTGTCCATCTTGTGGTGGAACCGACCTTGTGAAACAATGAAAACAGAAAATACCATGAAAAGGGTGCTCATTTACAGTTGCCTGACACTGACATCCCTGATGGGGTATGCCCAACCGGACGTGGATGTGGACGCGGGGAACACTCGCCAAGAGGCGCAAACGCAGCCTGTTGAGAGTACAAACAAGAACAAGCTCTTCAACAAGGCCAAAGATTTTGTTGATAAAAAGTGGGTAAAGAATGTAGACACGCTCTATATCCAGAACCCAAAACAAGTCTGGCGCATTAGTTTGGACAGCTACCTCAGCCAGTCTGACCTGCAGATGAAATCGACCATCGATGGCACAAACCTGGGTGCCGAAGGTGATGTGAGGTGCCAGCCGCGTATCCGCACCGATGTATCCACCTCTGTAGGTGTACGTGTAGGATACAAGGGTCTTGCAGCACACTATGCATTCAACGTCGCAGGTGACAAAGACCGAGATTTCTCGTTGAGCAGCTCGGGCACGTGGTATTGTGTACACTTCCGCCTGCATGAGTTCAAGACCAAAGAGCCTCAAGTGCACTACGAAGGGGATTTCTATACTGAAGATGGAGAGAACACTGAAAGGCTGAGCTTCACCAACACATGGGCTCTTTCTTCCCCCATCAAGGCCAAAACGATAGTGCTGGACGGTTACTACATCTTCAACAAGCGTCGCTTTTCCTATAAAGCTGCCTATCGCCAGAGCGTCATTCAAAAACGTTCAGCAGGCTCCTGGTTGGCTGGCGCCATGTTCTACTATTCAGATTTCCGCTTCGATGACGTAGCAAACGCCCAATTGATTCTGAACATGGGTAATATGGGACGCATCAAGCAGTGGGAAGCGAATGTAGGAGCTGGATACGGCTACAACTTTGTACCTGGCAAGGGTTGGCTCATCAGTGCGATGGCAATGCCCATGCTGACGCTTTACAACCGCGTGAAGAGCTACGACTACGACTCCTACGTGCTCGAATTGGCACAATCCGATGAATATCATGATCCTGATGAAGTGGCGCCAGAAGATCGTTGGCTCAGAGAAATGAACACCGATGCACACAACAACCGCATCAGACTCAATTTCAATGCACGCCTGTCGCTCACCTATAGTTGGAGCCGCTACTTTGTGAACCTGAACGGTCAGTTCTACAACTTCGGTTATCATCACAAAGGTAATAGCGGACGACTGAATGACTGGTTCGCAAATGCAGCATTCGGAGTGAGACTATAACAATCATACAACATGAAGACAAGCAATATCCTCACCCATCTGTCAGTAGCAGTCATGCTGCTGACGATGGGTTATTGCGCAATATCCTGCAACAAAGACGACGACACTTCCAACGCTGAAACACCGGCTGTGCAATCCGAAGTGCTCGTGCTGTTCTCTATTGCAGGATTGGGGGACGGCAGTTACAACGACCAGATTCTACGTGGCATCAAACTCATGGAGAATGAGCACAGTCAGGGCATGGCAATCAGATTCATCACCCCCGCCAATCTGGAGGAAGTGGAGTCTGTCTGCACATCGTGGTGGGAGAATGTTGACAAGACTGACGAGAAAGGTCGCCTCCCCCGACGGCTTCTGGTGCTTGCTTCTTCCGACTATGTTGACATAGCCCGACGAGTATTTGCCAATGCCGAAATGAATATCAACCGCTGTGTGCTGGCTTTCGAGGCAGAAGACAACGGAGACGAGACGGAACAGATTCGCACTTTCGGCATCAGCATGTATGGTGCCTCGTGGTTGGCAGGTCGGACAGCCCGCGAATTGGGCTGCAAACATCCACTTGTTTTGCTCGGCAACGGCCAGGACAATACAATCTACGATGCCCGAGACGGTTTCGTAGAAGGATTTGGCCAGTCAGAAGACGGTCTATCGGCTGTCACCGAAGCGCTTGCCGATAACTTTTCAGGCTATGGCTTGCCAACAGAACTGTATAAAAAGATGCATGATTACGATGGTCAGTATGATTTCATCTATGCTATGGCAGGAGGTTCTAACATGGGCGCCTATCGCTATCTGCGTGAGAACCCTGAATGCGGCATCTACACGGCTGGAATGGATACCGACAAGAGTGCCTATTCAACGCTGATTGTTGGTTCGATGGTGAAACGTATCGACCTTGTGCTCTACGACCATCTCACCAATTGGTATCATCAAAAGGACTTGCCTCGCTATCAGTTCTATGGGCTGGAAAGTGGCTATATCAACTGGCAGATTGCGGACCGCTACCCACAACTGAAGGCTGGCGTGGAAGCCAACTGGCAGACTGCCATCAAGAAGGAGAAAGAATATGGAGAGAAATAAATGGCTGATGGGATTGCTGGCGTTGCTGCTAATGGCTTGCAACGACCATGACGACGTTGCATCTGACGAGCGTGTTGACTGTCAAGTCCGAAAGGTTGCCGTGGTGCTTCCAATGCAGCATGAGCAGCAGAGGCATTGGGAACAAACCATCGAAATGGCGACCAATGGTGTAAACGAGATTCAGAAACAAAACATTCTCAACACACCCAGTGAGAAAAAGGGACAGAGGGTGAAGATGGAATTTGAGTGGTATGACGAAGAGGGGGTGAACATGGAGGAACTGGCAGAGGAACTGGCTGGACGCGACGACATCGTGGCTGTGGTGGGCGGTAAGTTCAGTGCTGATGCAGCCATACTCGCCGCAGCGCTTTGTCCTGCCCGCAAACCCTTCCTCACCATTGCCACAACCGAAGAACTGGCACGTGCTTATGCCTCCACTGGCTCTCTGTGGGCTATGGTGGAAAGCGACATCACCCAATGCGAAATTCTGCTTAGCCGCGCGCTGCACTATGGTGCGAAGACGGTGTCATTGCTTGCCAACCGTGAGACCCTCTATGGCAAGACTTTCGTGGAGTGGTTTGGTTTTCAAGCAGGCGAATTGGGGTTGGAGGTGAAGGGCATTCATGACTTCCGTCCAGAGACGCTGGCTGAGGAGAGCCGAAAGGCAGCCGAGGAAAATGCCGATGTGGTGATATGTGTGTCAAAAGAAATTGAAACCATCGAAGAGGCCTTCAGGCAGAATGGCAGCCATTCGCGCCGACTCTACAGCGACACAGCCTACGGGGTTGACGTACTGGAGCGTTTCGGCACCAAGGCTGAAGGTATTGAGGGCATCACATTCGGAGCCTCGCCAGAGTCCGGCTTCGACATTCTCTACGAAGTCAAATATGGTCAACAGCCGACATTGGGTGCCGCACAGGTCTATGATGCGGTCATCATGCTCTATTGGGCACTCATCGACCAACTCGCCTCATCCGACAATCAGTCGCTGAACAGCTGCATGAGGAAAGTGGCAGATGCGCACATTGCCGGTGCCTGCGGCCCCATCGCATTCGACCGCAATGTTTACACCTCAGTGCTTTCCACCACATATTATCATTATCTGCTCTACCAGGGACGGTACATCATCCTTGACTACATTTCCTCTACAGGCTCCCACCGTACCGATGCAACATTAAGTGCCTGGAACTGGAAAGCGGAACAGATGCAAGAATTCCAAAATAAGGATGACTCGGGTGTCACCTATCCCGACCTTGACCAGAAGTGGGCATTGTTGGTGGCTGGCAGCCACGAATGGATCAACTACCGCCATCAGGCTGATGTGCTGCAGATGTATCAAATCCTGCGACATCAGGGGTATGACGATGACCACATCGTGCTCATCATGGAGGATGACATTGCAAACAATGCCAGCAACCCCCAAAAGGGAATCGTGCAGGTGCGCCCGAATGGTGATAACCTCTACCAGAATGTGAACATTGACTACCATACAAGCCAGTTGGAGCCTTCCGACATCAAGCACATCCTTTGCGGAGAACAAAGTGAGAAACTGCCAGAAGTCCTTCATGCCGACAAAGATGACAACGTGCTTATTTTCTGGAGTGGTCATGGTTCACCAGGTCAAATGTTGTGGCTCGACCGTACGGAGGGTTTCACCACTCAACTTGCCAGAGAAGCATTCGAAGCCATGCATCAGGGAGAGAAATACCGCAAGCTTCTCTGTCTCACCGAGGCTTGCTACTCTGGTAGCGTGATGAGTGCCACAGAAGGAATCCCCGGCATTCTCGCCATCACGGCAGCCGACCCTAACGAGACCTCAAAGGCAGACATCTACAATACCGACCTTCACGTATGGATGTCCAACCGTTACACTGCCACCTTGCACGACTGCATCATCAACTCACCTGAAATCCCACTGCGCGACCTCTACTACCGTCTCTTCATCAACACGGTTGGTAGCCACGTGACGCTCTATAATGTAGCAGGCTATGGCAACATCTATCACGAATCAATGAAAGAATTCCTGAAGTAAGCGATTTACTCAACGCTCGCAAGTGTTTTTCCACAACGGATTGCACGGATTATACGGATTTTTGAGCCTCGGCGGCTCCTGCCATTCGGATTTTCTGCACCCGGCATCGTCGCCCCTGCGACGAAGAATCCGTGAAATCAGTGTAATCCGTTGTGAAAAATATCCGAAACTTCAGTAGTTCATTTTTTACGCGTCGAAGGTACGAAACAATCCGAACACCTATCTTAATATCTAATAAAAGTCTTTGAAAATCTAACAAAAAAAGTTAAACTTCTTGTCCTGCGTTCTTTTTTCCGTCTTTTTATTTGGTAATATCTAAAAGTTTAGATTAACTTTGCGGCAGAAAAACTAAAACTTTAGATAAGATGAAACAGAACAACGAAGAAAGACAGTTGACCAAGGCTGAGATGGAAATCATGAATGTGCTTTGGGAGAGAGGTGAAGGCATGACCACCCACGAAATCATCGAAGAGTACCCAGAACCCAAGCCAGCCTACTCCACCATCGCCACATTTCTGAAGATATTAACCAACAAAGGCTTCATCCTATCGCGTAAGCAGGAAGGAGGCGGCAAGACCTTCGTGTTCACACCCACCATCAGCAGGGAGGCATACACCAACCGCGTGATGAAAGAAGTGAAGAGCACCTTCTTCGGAAACTCTCTCAAATCCATGCTCTCCTTCTTCGCCAAACAGGAAGAAGTGTCGGAAAAGGATTTGCAGGAAATTATGGAAATGATTAAAAGCAAATAGAACATTGTAAATCGTTAAATTGTAAATCCCATGATGTTGTACGTTATCAAAGCCGCCATCACGCTGGCACTCCTATACAGTTGTTTCTTTCTCTTTCTGAGCAAAGAAACCTTCCACAGGTTCAACCGCTGCATGCTGGTGGGCATCATGCTCGTTTCGCTCTTCATGCCGATGTTCCACTTCACCACCTCCCACCCCACTACCCTGAACGAAGAGGTGTACATCGTGCAGAACTACATTGAGCACGACACGACCCCCATTATCGTCACAGCACAGCAAGCACAAGGCATCACGTGGATTCAAGCACTCACATGGATCTACATGGCTGGAGTCGTCCTCATGCTCATCCTCACATTGGTGCAAGCCACCTCACTCATCCGCTTCATGAGCAGCGGCGTGCGACACACCGACACACAAGGCAACACCGTCATCCTGCACAACAACGACGTACCTCCCTTCAGCATTTTCCGCTACATCGTCATGAGCGTGAAGGACTATGAGAGCAGTCGTCAGTATATCCTCACCCACGAGCAGGAACACATCCGCTTAGGACACACCTACGACCTCCTCCTGCTCCAAGGCATGAAGACCCTCATGTGGTTCAACCCTTTCATCTGGTTCCTCAGCCGCGACCTCAAGGCGGTGCATGAATATGAGGCAGACCAGGCAGTCATCAACCAAGGCATCGATGCAAAATCATATCAACAACTTCTCGTGATGAAGGTGGTCGGGAATCGACTGCAGCCTTTCACCAACAATCTGAATCACGGCTCACTCAAAAAACGTATCGTTATGATGTACCAGAAACCCTCCAACCGATGGCTCATGCTCAAAGCACTTTGCGCCATCCCCGTGGCGGCATTGACCATCAATACCTTCGCCACACCTATTGAGACCGACCCCGTGGAAGACATGGTGAAAACCTTAGAAACCACCAATGTACCAACCATCAACGAGGTGAAAGAAGCCCTTCTCCCCCCAACGGAAGAAACCGCCGAGGCTGTAATTGACGACAATGCTCCTTTTGCCATTCATCCCGTCAAAGACCAACATGGCAGAATCATCGGCTTCTCGCACGAAGGGGAACCTGCTGCCGGCGACTTCGCATGCACTGCTGAATATGTGTTCATCGATGGACGTCAAGCCACTGAAGCCGAATTGAGGAACTACAAGAACTACTCTGCCTTCCAAATCATCAAGAATGCTAACGGAACTCCTCAGTACAACTACAAGGACAAGCACGGCATCATCTGCTTCACAAATATTGAAGACGAACCCCTCGTTCTGCTGGATGGCAAGGTGGTGGAACTTCCCGCAGAGTTTCTCAACAAGAAAAAGAACCTTGACGACGAGGAAGTGCTCGCTCAACTGCTCCACATCAACAAAGAAGACATTGCATCTGTCACCGTCCTCAGAAATGGTGCCGCCACAGCCATCTATGGCGAAAAGGCCAAGAACGGAGTCATCAGCATCGAGACCAAGGCTTTCCAAGCGCAGCCGAAAGACACGGTCGTGGTCAA
>SAMEA3663276__coassemble_567_pt1 | contig 9551 bp, 7 predicted proteins | sample SAMEA3663276__metabat2_high_PE_014 | metagenome-assembled genome bin SAMEA3663276 (sample SAMEA3663276) | pig gut metagenome | biome: pig gut; feature: pig-associated habitat; material: faeces | place: China | collected 2013 | reverse complement strand
GCGGTGAGCACCTTGACCATTTCGAGTCCGATGCCCGATGTGGCTCCGATGATGATGGCTCTTTTCTGTGTACTCTTCATTGCCTGCATTGTTTTGTAGTTGCAAAGATATGACTTTTCCATGAATCTGTGCCTTTGGGAGTGCCGTTTTTTGGAGGAAGGCATGAAAAAAGGGAGGAAACTCCCATGTGGAATGTTTCCCCCCTCCCGTATTGGAAGAATCGTTTTTTGTCAATTGATGAACAGCAACTCGCGGTATTTCGGCAGTGGCCAAAGGTCGTTGTCAACCACCTCCTCCAGTTTGTCGATGGGGCGACGGATGGCGAAGAGGGATTCGGCAATGTCGTAGTAGGCAAGCGCCTTCTCCTTTTCGTCCTCAATCTTGTTGGCAGCCTTGCGGGCATCGACCATTGCAGCACACTTGGTGCGTACTTCCTCGATGAGTTTGGTCACACGCTGTAGCAGGGTCAGCTCGGTCTCTGCCATGCTCTCAAAGTCTTCGGGATAGAGGGCTTTGAGTTGGGTGACGATGTTGAGCAGCCGGGTCTTGTAGGCGAGGGCGGCAGGGATGATGTGGTTGAGTGCCATGCGTCCCATCACGCGTGCCTCAATCTGCACCTTCTTCGTGTAGGTCTCCCACTTCACTTCGTTGCGGGCTACCAGTTCGGCTTCGGTATAGACACCTGTGCTGGTGAACATCTCAACAGAGGCTGCTTTCGTGAACTCGTCGAACATACGTGGCACACAAGTCTCCGTGTCCAGGCCACGACGTTTTGCCTCTTCTTTCCACTCATCGGTATAGCCGTTGCCATCGAAGCAAACGGTGTCGATAATGCTGGCGATGAGCGGTTTGAGCACGTCCATAAAGGCGATGTTCATGGCTTTCCCTGCTGCCAGTTCCTTGTCCACCGCAGCCTTGAAGGCGATGAGTTGTTCTGCCACGGCAGCATTGAGCGTGGTCATGGCTCCTGCACAGTTGGCACTCGAACCCACAGCACGGAACTCGAAGCGGTTGCCCGTGAAGGCGAATGGGCTGGTGCGGTTGCGGTCGGTGTTGTCGATAAAGATTTCAGGAATCTCGACGAGTCCCACCGACGCACCTTTCTTGCCGGCAATCTCAATCGGCGTGTCGGAAGGCACTTCGAGCAACTTGCGCAGCACCTTCGTCATCGTGTCGCCAAGGAAAGAAGAAATGATGGCTGGTGGTGCCTCATTCGCACCCAGTCGGTGAGCGTTTGTCGCCGTAGCGATGGAGGCTTTCAGCAAGGCATTGTGTTTCTGTACAGCCACCAGCACGTTCACAAAGAAGGTGACAAATTGAAGGTTGCCCTTTGCGTCCTTTCCTGGTGCAAGAAGCAGGGTGCCCGTGTCGGTGCCGAGCGACCAGTTGTTGTGCTTGCCCGAACCGTTGATGCCTGCGAAAGGCTTTTCGTGCAGCAGGAGCACAAAGCCATGCTTACGGGCAATTTGCTGCATCAGGTTCATCATCATCTGGTTCTGGTCGTTCGAGAGGTTGGTCTCACCATAGATGGGAGCCAACTCGAACTGGTTGGGAGCCACCTCGTTATGGCGAGTCTTGAGAGGGATGCCATGGCGGTAGCCCGCTATCTCCACATCCTTCATGAACTCCATCACTCTTGAGGGAATGGCGCCGAAATAGTGGTCGTCCAACTGCTGGTTCTTCGACGATTCATGTCCCATCAGTGTCCTGCCCGTCAACATCAGGTCTGGACGAGCGGCATAGAGGTCTTCATCCACCAGGAAGTATTCCTGTTCCCATCCTAAATAAGAATAAACTTTCTTCACCTTCGGATCGAACATCTGGCAGATAGGCACGGCAGCATCGCTCACCGCCTTCAAGGACTTCTTCAGCGGAGTCTTGTAGTCGAGTGCCTCGCCCGTATAGGAAACGAACACCGTAGGAATACAGAGTGTGTCGTCCTGAATGAAGACGGGTGATGTAGGGTCCCATGCCGTGTAGCCACGAGCCTCAAATGTAGCGCGGATGCCACCGCTTGGGAACGAACTGGCATCTGGTTCTTGCTGAATGAGTGACTTGCCGCCAAACTCTTCCAGCATGCCGCCCTTGCCGTCATATTCCATCAGTGAGTCGTGCTTCTCGGCAGTACCTTCGGTCAACGGCTGGAACCAGTGTGTGATGTGTGTCACGCCATGCTCCATTGCCCACGTCTTCATGCCGTCAGCCACCTCGTCGGCAATGCTGCGGTCGAGCGGATGCCCGTTGTCAATACAGTCAATCAGTGCCTCATACGTGTCGCTGCTCAGATACTTGCGCATCTTCTCGCGGTTGAATACTAATTCTCCAAAATACTTGGAAGTTTGTTCACTCATTTTCTCGGCAGGCACCGCCTTCTTCTTGAAAGCATCCTGCACCACGTCAAATCTCAGTTTGCTCATAGTTGTGTTTGTGTTTTGGAGACCCACCCCTCACCCTCCCTACAGGGAGGGAGTAGAATCTCTGTCAATGAAAGTACAAACGAGCAAGGTGACCACCCCCTCCCTGTAGGGAGGGTGAGGGGAGGGTCTGCTCATTGAATTAATATGCTTGTTCATGCACTCCCTTCACGGCTCGTCCGCTGGGGTCGTTCATGTTCTTGAATGCAGCATCCCATTCCAGGGCGATGGCAGTGGAACAAGCCACCGATGCCTCTTGGTTCACACTTCGTGCTGCCGATGGGCTGGGGAAGTGTTCCTCGAAGATGCTGCGATAATAGTATTCCTCCTTGCAGAGTGGGGGATTGATGGGGAACCGTTCGGCAGCATGAGCCATCTGCTCGTCGCTGACCGCCTCTGCCGTCACTTTCTTCAGCGTGTCAATCCATGAGTAGCCTACACCGTCGCTAAACTGCTCCTTCTGTCGCCATGCCACACTTTCGGGCAACAAGTCGGCAAAACCCTCGCGAACCACAGCCTTCTCAATCGTTTTTCCGGGACACATCTTTAGAACAGGGTCTATACGCATTGCCACATCGAGAAACTCCTTGTCGAGGAACGGCACACGGCCTTCAATGCCCCATGCCATCAGCGACTTGTTCGCTCTCAAGCAGTCATAGAAATGCAGTTTCTTCAACTTCCGCACCGTCTCCTCATGGAAAGCCTTTGCATCAGGTGCTTTGTGGAAATAGAGGTAGCCACCGAAAATCTCGTCAGCCCCTTCACCGCTGAGCACCATCTTGATGCCCATGCTGCGGATGACTCGTGCCAGCAGATACATCGGAGTGGATGCACGCACCGTCGTCACATCATAAGTCTCCGTGTAGTATATCACATCGCGGATGGCATCCAAACCCTCCTGCACCGTATAGTTCACCTCGTGGTGCACTGTGCCGATATGCTTTGCCACCTCTTGTGCCTTCGCCAAGTCGGGCGCGCCCTTCAGTCCTACGGCGAACGAGTGCAACTGGGGCCACCACGCATCGTGCTTGTCATTGGTTTCAATGCGTTTTGCAGCATACAATTTAGCGATGGCTGAAACCACCGAACTGTCCAATCCGCCAGAGAGCAGCACCCCGTATGGCACATCGCTCATCAACTGGCGTTTCACAGCCGCCATCAGCCCCTCCTTCACCATCTGCACCGCCTCCTTTCTGTCGCTTGTGGCCCACTGCATGCCATCATATTGCATCCAGTCACGCTCGTACCAACGGTGGAAGTTGACAGTTGTGAGTGGCGAGTTGGCTGTCACGTCCATGCTGCAAAGGTAGTGTCCCGGAGGGAAAGGCTTATATTCCTCACACTGTCCCTCCAATGCCTTCAGTTCACTTGCCGCATACACCGTACCGTCCTTGTCGTGTCCTATATATAAAGGTATTACCCCGATAGGGTCACGGGCTATCAGATAGTCGTCGGTTGTGGAGTCGTACAAGACAAACGAAAAGATGCCGTTCAACTTGTCGATGAAGTCGGTGCCATACCGTTCATACAGAGCCAAGATGACCTCGCAGTCCGATCCTGTCTGAAACTCATACTGCCCTGCAAACAGCCTTCGAATCTCCTGATGATTGTATATCTCGCCATTCACCGCCAGCACCTTCTTTCCGTCAGACGAATACAACGGTTGTCCACCCGAAAGCGGGTCAACGATTGCCAGCCGTTCGTGTGCCAGCACCGCCTTTTCACTGCTATACACCCCGCTCCAGTCGGGACCACGATGCCGAATCTTCCTCGACATCTTCAGGGCTTTCTCTCTCGCCTGTCGGGCGTCACCCTTCACTTTGAGTATTGCAACAAATCCACACATGTCTTTTTGCTTTTATGTTTGTGTATTCTGTAAACAATTTGTAATTGTTTTATTTGTTTTCGGTTGCAAAATTACATTGTTTATATTTATTGTGCAAACATTTTGCAATGAATTTTACATTTTCTTGTGTTATTTTGTCTAATTTTCCCTCTTTTTGCTTTCTTCCCAACAAAAAAGGCCGCCTCTCAGCAGCCTTTTTACGCTTTTTACACTTTACACTTTTGACAATAATAACATCTCACCCATTCTTTTTACAGTTTCTGTACCACAAAAAAAATCGTACCCCTCGACTACACCATGCCGTACCCCTCGGGGACGACGCAGTGTACCCGAGGGGTACGACTGATTTTGTGTCTTGCATTCTTCCCTTTCACATCATCCTCTCCACAAAGTATCGGTGCAGACGGTTGTCGGCGGTCAGTTCGGGGTGGAAAGCGGTGGCGAGTTGATGCCCTTGCCGAACAGCCACGATGTGTCCGTCTGCTTCGGAGAGGATTTCGACCTCGGGGGAAAGCGTGCGATGGATGTAAGGAGCACGGATGAAGGTCATGGGGAAGTCGTTTGCGATGTCGGCAACCTCGCCGATGGCATTGAAACTGCCCAACTGTCGCCCGTAGGCATTGCGGCAAACGTCTATGTCCATCGTGCAGAGTCCTTGCCGTGGATGCCCATCCTCCTGTTTGGCAAGAAGGATAAGCCCCGCACAAGTGCCAAAGACGGGCAGACCTTCAAGAATGGCTTGGCGGATAGGGTGGAGGAGAGCCAAGTCGTTGAGCAGACGGAACTGAGTGGTGGATTCACCACCCGGAATGACGAGCCCGTCTTTCGGTTGTTCCCAATCTGACAACTGGCGCACCTCAAATGTCTCCACGCCCAGTCCTTGCAGCATCTGCTCATGCTCGATGAACGCCCCCTGAAGGGCAAGTACAGCGATTCTATTTCTTCTCATGTCTCTAAACTCTAAACTTTAATTCCTCACCCCTCAACTCTAAACTCTAATCCCTCAACTCTAAACTCTCAACTCCTATTTCCCTCTTTCAGCCATCAGCAGTTCTATCTCCTGCTCGTTGATGCCCACCATCGCCTCGCCGAGATCTTCGGAGAGTTCAGCCAGCAACTTGGCATCCTGATAGTTCGTTACTGCCTGCACGATGGCAGCAGCCCGTTTCTGTGGATTGCCGCTCTTGAAGATGCCGCTGCCCACAAATACACCTTCGGCGCCGAGTTGCATCATCAGGGCTGCATCGGCAGGAGTTGCCACACCACCTGCAGCAAAATTCACCACAGGCAGTTTGCCGTTTTCGTGTACATACTTCACCAACTCGTAAGGGGCCTGCAACTGTTTGGCAGCCTCAAAGAGTTCGTCTTCGCTCATGCTGACCAACCGCCGAATCTCGCTCTGCATCAGCCGCATGTGGCTCACTGCCTGCACCACATCGCCAGTGCCAGGCTCACCCTTCGTGCGAATCATGGTGGCTCCTTCGGCTATGCGCCGCAATGCCTCGCCCAGATTTTTTGCTCCGCAAACAAAGGGCACGTCGAACTTGGTCTTGTCGATGTGGTAGATGTTGTCGGCAGGGCTCAGCACTTCGCTCTCGTCGATGTAGTCAATCTCGATGGCTTGCAGTATCTGTGCCTCAGCAATATGTCCGATACGGCACTTCGCCATCACGGGGATGCTCACCGCCTCCTGTATGCCACGAATCATCTTGGGGTCACTCATCCTGCTGACTCCACCTGCAGCACGGATGTCAGCCGGAATCCGCTCCAGTGCCATCACGGCACATGCTCCCGCTTCTTCAGCGATACGTGCCTGTTCGGGAGTGGTCACGTCCATAATCACGCCGCCCTTCAGCATCTGTGCCAACTGGCGGTTCAGTTCTTGTCTGTTCTCTTTCATGTTTTTTATGTTCAATTTTTGTTTCCTTGTTTATATTGACTAGGGGAAAGTCCCTTCTGCTTCTTAAAATAACGGGAGAGATGTGCCTGTGAAGAAAAACCAAGTTGCATGGCAATTTCCTTTAATGACTTGTTTGTTTTAGTCAGCAACAAAGTGATTTCGGTGGTGACACGTTCGTCTATAATGGATTTGGGCGAACGCTCTGCAATGCGACGGGTCACCTGCCCAAGATAGCGCGGGCTCACATTCAGTTGTTCCGCATAGAAAGTCACATCAGCATAGCGGTTGTAATAGCGTTCCACCGCATCACGGAACTGATTGTAAAGTTCCTCGATGCGAGTGTTGCCCTCAGCATAGTCGATGGGCAACTGCTTAAAGTACATCCGTGCATGGAGCATCGCTTCCTCCACACTCTCCCCATGACTCAGATAGAATGCCACAGCCGAAGCCAACTGGTTGGCATGGCCATGTTTGCGAGGACCTATAGGCAAGTCTGAAGGTTCCAGCACCACTGTGCATATCGGTATCAACAACCGCTGAATGGCATCGTACACCTTGTCAGATACCAGTTGTTCTCCCTTTGTTGACTTCAGCACGGGAGCATAGACAATGTGTTGAGGTTTATATCGATGCAGCACATCCACCAATGTTTCCACTACATCAATTCTGCGTAGCAAACCAATTTTCACCACTTGTGGCTGCAAGTCGTTCACGATAGCCTCCACCTGCTCACGAACTACCGATGCAGGCAGGTCATGAAACTCCTGAATACCCAACGTGTTCTGCACCGTGATGGATGTGACAGCCGATGCCGCCACACCTCCCAACTCGCAGATGAAGCGGATGTCGGCCTGCACACCGGACCCACCCGTTCCGTCACTACCCGTAATTGTCAGTATTGTCGTACTCATGTTTTGTGAAGTTTTCGACTGCAAAGTAACAGAAAAAAAGGAACGTGACCAAATCCTATTCCATTTATGATAAACGAAAATTCAGTTTGGCAAAAAGGGGTAAGAAAGAAAAAAGGCTGCACCTACTGGTACAGCCCCTCCGTCTGGCTTGGATTTATGGACGCAATGTGAATCCAAACACCAGATAGGCTTTCTGACTGCATGGGTTGGCGGTCAGACGGGCGAAGATGGGGAGGGTGAAGGTGTCGGTCACCCGGATGTCCTTCGTGGCGGTCAGGGCGAGGTTGGTCACGGCGAAACCTGAGGTGCCGTAGAAGTCGGTGGCGTAGGGCACCGCTCCTGCCGTGGCTGTCCAATCGACAGAGGCAAGTTTGAAGGGAACCGATGCCTCGAAGTAGGAACTGTAGGCACGTTTGCCTTTTTTGTTCAATCCGTCGTTGCCGGCAAAGTTGGTATACCATTGCAGACTTGCTATGCCGAAGTCGTAACCCGCATTTGCCTCAAAGACGTGGTTCGTTCGGTGCGCTTCGTACATGAAGTAACGCCCTTCTGGGTCATTTCCCGTGTTGAACCAGTAGTCGGTCACACCGATGTTGAAACCTCCGATGGAGTAGGCGAGTGTGAGGTCAAATTCCTTCGTGTCGTCGGGGTCAGTCAGTCCTACACTGCCCCATGCTGAGAGCGAAAGCCCCTTGTGGTCGATGCCTAATGTGGGTTGCAGCGACACGTTGCCTAACTCTTGGCCACGCCAGATGTATTGATTCACCACATCGGCTGCAATCGTAGTTTCCACTTTCGTTTCTTGTGCCTCTGCGGCTGCCGCTCCGAAGAGCGACAAAGCCATGAGGGAAAACAATCTAAATACTCTTTTCATACCTTTTCACGTTTTTACATTTTACATTTTTCTTTTTCAACAACGAATTGCACGAATTGCGCGAATTTTTTATTGCAAATGCCGCAAGCGGCAACGAATGAAAACGAATGACATTCGCCATATTTGACGCTGCTTGCAGCATTGCCAAATAGTAATTCGTTTAATTCGTGCTATTCGTTGTGAAAATAATAACTTAATACTTTTATTCATCAGTTGTAGCAACTTTCTCCATGTTCATAGATGTCGAGACCTTCCTCCTCAATGCGGGCATCCACTCTGAGGCCGTGCAGTTTCTTGATGCCATAGAAGAGGATGAATCCACAGGCGGCTGCCCAGAGGTCGATGACGAGGATGCCGAAGCACTCGGCTCCGAAGAAGCCCCATCCGTGACCGTAGAAGGCACCATTGCTCGTGGAGAGCAGACCCGTCAGGAGTGTGCCGAGAATGCCGCACACACCATGCACCGAGGAGGCACCCACGGGGTCGTCGATGTGCAGTTTGTGGTCGATGAACTCGATGGCGAAAACCAGCACCGTTCCGCAGATGAGTCCGATGATGACGGCTCCGACGGGCGACACGAGGTCGCAACCTGCCGTGATGCCTACGAGTCCTGCCAGGATGCCGTTGAGCGTCAATGAGAGAGAGGGCTTGCCGTACTTCATCCAGGTGACGAACATGGTTGCCACACCGCCAGCCACTGCTGCCAAGTTGGTGGTCAGGAACACATGCGAGATGGCCACTCGGTTCACCTCACCACTTGCTGCCAACTGACTGCCGGGGTTGAATCCGAACCATCCCATCCAGAGGATGAACACGCCGAGGGCTGCCAAGGCGAGGTTGTGGCCCGGGATGGCACGGCTCTTGCCGTCCTTGCTGTACTTGCCCAGACGGGGACCGAGGGCGATGGCACCGATGAAAGCCAGCACGCCACCCACACTATGCACGATGGCAGAACCGGCAAAGTCGTGGAACACATCGCCGAAGGTCGTCATCATGAACGAGTCGGCAGCATCGTTGCAAAGCCAACCGCCGCCCCAAGTCCAATGGCCTTCCACGGGATAGATGATGAGAGAGATGAAAGCGCTATACACCAAATACATGGAGAACTTCGTGCGTTCAGCCATTGCGCCGCTCACGATGGTGGCGGAGGTGGCACAGAAGACGGTCTCGAAAATCAAGAAACCTTCAGACGGCAGGTCGCCCTTGTAGAAGGAGAGGTCGCCCCAGTTGGGCAAGCCGATGAATCCGCCCAAGATGTCGCTGCCGAACATCACGCCGAAGCCGATGAAGAAGAACAGCAGGGAGCCGAACATGAAATCGACAAAGTTCTTCATCAAGATGTTTGCCGCGTTCTTACTGCGTGTGAAACCTGCCTCACACAAGGCAAAACCTGGTTGCATCCAGAAAACTAACATGGCTGCCAACAGCATCCATACGGTATCGAGTGATAATCCTACTTCGTTCATAACTTTATTTACAATTTTTCAATTTACAATTTACAATTTATTTATTTAAGTTTCGGAAGTTCCAAACGCTTCATTTTCAACAACGAATAAAACGAATCATTCTAATTTACCATGCGGCGAGAAGATGTATTTCCCTAATG
>SAMEA3663276__coassemble_491_pt1 | contig 10368 bp, 10 predicted proteins | sample SAMEA3663276__metabat2_high_PE_014 | metagenome-assembled genome bin SAMEA3663276 (sample SAMEA3663276) | pig gut metagenome | biome: pig gut; feature: pig-associated habitat; material: faeces | place: China | collected 2013 | reverse complement strand
GTTGGCTGATACCATGACAGCGATCTTTGTCAACCGCCATGTGTATCTGTGGAAACTTGTGTTTCATTTGGTAAGGCTCATCACCGATGTCTGTCATGGATGTTGTTGGGGTGGCAAGTACATAGCCATCCGATTGACGTTTGTATCCTCGACTGAGCACAGCGACTTGATGCTTCTCCGACAGAAGTCGGATAAGGTACTCAGTGTGTGGTGTTTTACCTGTTCCGCCCACGGTGATGTTGCCAACGCAGATGACAGGCAGGGAGAAGGTCTTGGATTTGAGCATACCGACATCGAACATCAGGTTTCTGATGCTTACTACCAGTCCGTAGAGCCATGAGAGTGGCAGGAGCCAATAGTTGACTTTGATGTGGTCGCCTTCCATTTTGGTTGAGGGTTTAGAGTTGCGGGTTTAGGCTTACTTCTTTCCGGCGATCCTTCCTGCTAAACTGAGGTCAACAATATAATTGTAGAACTCGCAGGCTGCTAAAAGCCATGCACCGGTACCAAAGGGCGCTTGCGATTGGGCATTGACGGTCTTTGTCGGGTCGGGCTTCTCACCAATAGGTTGTACGTAGCCAATGCTGCCGTCAGGTTGGAGTGCCACTTCGAACAGATATTTGTATGCCTTCTTGATGGTCTCTCTGTATTGGTCAGGGTGAAGAATGCCGTTGTTCACGCCCCACACAAGTCCGTAGGTGAAGAAGGCTGTGCCTGAAGTCTCGTAGCCTGGGGCATCGTCGGGACAGAGCATGGAACGTGTCCAATGTCCCTCTGGTTGTTGACAGCGGGCAACACCTTCTGCCAGTTTCTTGAAACGGTCTATGTAGAAAGGACGATATTTACTGTCTCGGGGAAGATCCTGCAAGACGAGTGCCAAGCCTGCCAGCACCCAACCGTCTCCACGCGCCCAGAAGGATTTGCCATCGTTGCATGCAGTCTTCACCTTGGGATACACATACTTGGCATCGCGATAATAGAGTTGTGCCTCGGTGTCGAAAAGCAGGCTGTCTGTCCACTTGAAACACTCATACTGCTTGTCAAGCAGTTTCTGGTCGTGCGTGATGGTGTAGAGCTTCGAGAAGATGGGGAGTCCCATATAGAGTGCATCCGACCACCACCAGTAATCCTTTTCAGACGTGGAAGCCTGGTGACACATCACCTCCAGCGCACGTTCGATACGCTCGGCACGATGCTCCAGTTTGTAAAGGTCAATATACACTTGGAAACAAATTTGCCAGTCTGCGAAAAGCACGTGGTTCATGCCTTCTCCGTATGTCTTGTATTGCCATTGGCTCTTGTCGGTCTGTGTGGCTCCCTTCCAATGATTGTATTCAGCCCATGCGAGGGCATAGTCGAGATATTCCTTCTTGTGCGTGCGCTCATACACCTTCTGATTGGCGGTGAAATAGGCTGCATTATCCCAAAAGGCGCGACATTTCGGTGAGTGATGACTCTGCCAGTAATCGTTGACTTTTGTGATGGCAGCAATGAGGTCTGCTGTTAGTTGTTTTCCCGTTGCTCGGTTATCAATGCTGACAGATTGTGCCGTGGCTGTTTTTGTCAACAGAACAATGCTGAAAATTAGAGCCGTTAATGTTCTCATAAAAGGTTTCTTTTAGTTAGTTATTACGTTGAGTCCAATCTTTTTCGCTTCTTCAATGAGCAGTGCTTCAGCGGGCTCATACTCATTGGGAATCTTCCCGTCCAGAATAGCATCCTTGATGGTTGTTTTCAGCACACCCACTTCCTTGCAGGGCTTTAAGCCAAACATCTCCATGATGTCCTCACCGCTGATAGGAGGCTGGAAGTTACGGATGCGGTCTTTTTCTTCTATTTCAACAAGTTTAGTACGAACCGTGATGTAGTTGTCGGCAAACTTCTTCTTCTTCAAATCGTTCTTGGAAGTGATGTCGGCTGTGCAGAGGAGCATGAGATCGTCAATGTCGTCACCTGCATCGAAGAGCAGTCGGCGCACTGCACTATCGGTCACTTCTGAGTCGGCAATGGCGATGGGACGCATATGGAGTTGCACAAGTTTCTGCACAAACTTCATCTTCTCATTCATGGGCAGTTTCATACGTCGGAAGATGCCTGGTATCATCTTTTCGCCGATGTCGTTATGGTTGTGGAAGGTCCAGCCGAGCAGCGGGTCAAAGCGTTTCGACTTGGGCTTGCCGATGTCATGGAGCAGTGCTGCCCAGCGGAGCCAAAGGATATGGTCTTTAGGGGAATCCCATGTGCCATTGCCTTCTGGCAGGTCCTTAGGGTTGGCTGTTGCCTTTGCCACATTGTCGAGCACTTCCAGTGTATGATAGAAATTATTCTTGTGTGCCTTCCCGTTCTTAGTTTCCACACCTTGGAGTTGTGCCAATTCTGGGAAGATGAGCGGCAATAGTCCACATCGCTCTAACTCAACGAATCCCGTTGAGGGTATAGGAGAAAGGATAATTTTGTTCAGTTCCTCCGCTATTCGTTCTGCCGAGATGATTTTGATGCGTTCCTTGTTACGGCCTAAGGCGTCAAACGTCTCTTCCTCAATCTGGAAACCGAGTTGGGTTGCAAAGCGGATGCAACGCATCATGCGTAAGGGGTCATCGCTGAAAGTGATGTCGGGGTCGAGTGGGGTGGCGATGGTTTTGTATTCCAAGTCTGCCAATCCGTCAAAGGGGTCAACTAACTCGCCAAAACGCTCTTTGTTCAGGCAGAGTGCCATTGCATTGATAGTGAAGTCGCGACGATTCTGGTCTTCTTCCAGAGTTCCGTCTTCCGTCACAGGCTTTCGTGAATTGCGGTCGTAACTCTCCTTCCGTGCCCCAACAAACTCAATCTCCAGACTTTTGTGTTTCAATTGTGCCGTGCCGAAGTTCTTGTAGATGGCGATGTGCGCCTTCTTGCCCAACTTGTGGCGCAGGGCTTCGGCGATGGCGATGCCCGGGCGTTTGGTTTGTTGGGTTGGGTCAACCACCACGATGTCGATGTCGCTCGATGGCCGCTCCAGATAAAGGTCTCTCACCCATCCGCCAATGACATAACACTCCAGCGCCAACTCTTCAGCCGTGTCGGAGATGAGACGGAAGAAGGGGTGGTCGAGTTGTTGGAGTATGTCTTCGTGTGAGAGAATCTTCATGGATGTGTTTATTTTTTACTCTTCTTCAGCATCGTCGCTGCTTTCGCTTGAACTGTCAATCATCGTCAGTTTCCCATCTTTCCATGCATATTCTTCGCGATAAGTGCTTCCTTCCAGATTCGTGTATTCGCTGACAATCATTTTCTTCTCTGTATCAATGACAGGATTGGCGATACCGCTGTATTCTTCTACCTGTTCAAAACAGTTGTCGTTGTTGTTCCACACCAACGCATCATAGAAAAAGTATGAGTCACCTACTCCGAAATCGCCCAAGCAGACCACCACGTCTGGAATTCCGTCGAAGTTGATGTCTTCTTCTTCAATGGTACCCGACTCTCCCAGTAAGTCTTTATCCTTCGGCCTGTTGAATTCGCAAACAAACTCTTGTGTCTTCTCGCCTTTCTTGCAGGTCAAGATCAGCGCATCGCATTGGCCATTCTCGTCCTTCCGAAACGAAGTCTCAAAGGTGTATCCGTCACGTGCTGAAGGTTCGCTGGCTGCCACTTCTGTAGAGTCCGTGGATACATCTGCAACCGATTCGTTGTTGTTTGCGGGATTGTTGCCACAAGAAAACATGATTGCTGTTAAGGCGAAAAGGAATAACTTTTTCATCTGATTCTGTTTTTATGAGACATTTACATTATATAGTGCAAAGATAGGGAAAAAAAAGAAAAAAGAAACCATTGTGGTCACTTTTTTTGCATGAAAGTGGTAAAGATTTACTACCTTTGCCTCATCAAAAGAAAGATGGCATGAAAAGAATCTTATATGTAGTAGGACTATTAGCCCTGTTATGTGGTTGTGAGAATCGTCCCTCGATGGTGGAACAGCGAAAGGCTGAAATCCGTCGGAATGACTCGTTAGAGTTGGCTCAGGCTCGTCTTGATTGGGCATGTGCAGACAGCGTGGCGACCTTCAAGGAGTTTGAACTGGCTGACTTGAAGAAGCAGTTCGTCTTTGAGAAGCAGGAGAAATACCAAACTACAGGCTATTATGTCTTGCCTGCCTACAAGGGAAGCAAGGAGCGTTTCTCTTTCTTTTCAGAAGTGGAGGAAGGAGGCAAATTGTTACTGGTCTCTATCGACAAAAAACGTCAATACACTTTCACAGAGGTGGACATGGAGGCTGAGGACTATCAGGCATGGTTGCCTTCTGGACTTTCTGAAGACCAAAAGAAAGACGTGGCGAAGTGCTATACGCTTGCACGGACCATGCACGATTTGGTGGCTGCCAAAAAGCAACAGGAGAAATTGTCACTGAAGGTGAAGTTCTACGAGAAGAAATTGTCACGCCAGTAGTCTGTCAGGAAAATACGAAAGCGGGATGCACTCGAATGAATGCATCCCGCTTTCATATTGATGTCCCCATCCTGCATGGCTTTCTCCCCATAGAGGGAGAGAGACCAGCCGGGCAAGAGGGAATCTTTTTCTTACTCTGCGCGGAGTGTGAAACGCTTGAAGTCTGTAACAGTGAGGTCTTTGTCGATGCTCTTCAAGTACTGAGCAACAGAAACCTTGTTGTCATCGATGTAAGCCTGCTCGAGGAGGCAGTTCTCCTTGTAGAACTTAGCCACCATACCCTTGGCGATGTTCTCAATCATCTGCTCCTTCAAGTTTGCCTCAGCCTCCTTGGCGACGGCGGCCTTGATTTCGCGAGCCTTGGCTGCCTCTTCTGGCGTGATCCAACCCTTAGCGGTGTTAGATTCGATGTGATCCTCAGAGTCAACATGTGCAGGGTTGATACCAGCCTTCTTCAGGGCGTTCTCAACAGCCTTGCCAATCTGGTTCTGCTTAGCCTTCTCAACAGCGTTGCGAGTCTCAGTGTCCTTCACATCCTGTGGAACGGAATCTGCATCGAGGGCGATAGGAGACATGGCAGCAACCTGCATGGCCACACCCTTACCAGCCTCTTCGAAACCCTTCTTGTTCAGCACTACGAGAGCGCAGAGGAAGTTCTGGTTCATGTGGTTGTAGGCAACGATGTCCTCACCTTCCACATAGTTGAAACCGTCGAGTTCCATCTTCTCGCCAGTCACACCTGAACGGTTGGTGATTGCGTCTTTGATGTTCTCGCCATCGATGGTGAGGTTATTCACCTCATCCATGCTCTTGCACTTGTTTGCCACAACAGCGTCAATAATTTTGGTGGCGAGTGCCACGAAGTCCGCATTCTTAGCCACGAAGTCAGTTTCGCACTTGAGTGCAATCATTGCACCATAGTTGCCATCCACCTTTGCAAGTACGCAACCCTCTGCTGCATCACGGTCAGAACGCTTAGCAGCCACAAGCTGACCCTTCTTGCGAAGGATTTCCATAGCAGCCTCCATGTCGCCGTTAGCCTCTGTGAGAGCCTTCTTGCAGTCCATGAGACCTGCCTGAGTCTTCTTGCGAAGTTCGTTGATTTCCTGTATGGTAATTGCCATAGTTTTTTTAATTTTTTAGAAGTTCATGAAGTTAAAGGAGTTATCGTTTCGCTCGAAGTGATAGACTCATGTTTTGCAAAAATAAGTCTCGTCTTTTACTTCTTTAACTTCGATAACTTCTTTAACTTCTAATAATGTTATTTTACTCTGCTGCTGGAGCCTCAGCCTCTTCAGCAGGTGCTTCTGCTACAGCCTCTTCAGCTGCTTCCTCTGCCTCTACTGCAGGAACCTTGCCTTCTTTCTTCTCAGCGTTGGCTTCCTGATCAGCCTTCTCCACCTTGCGCTCCTCGAGACCCTCGCTGATGGCGTTGCAAACAATACCAAGGATGAGATCGATAGACTTAGCAGCGTCATCGTTTGCTGGAATCACGAAGTCGATGTCGCGTGGGTCAGAGTTGGTATCAACGATAGCGAACACTGGAATGCCCAGACGGTTTGCCTCGCTGACAGCAATGTGCTCCTTCATCACGTCAACCACGAAAAGGGCTGAAGGAAGGCGGGTCAGGTCAGCGATAGAACCGAGGTTCTTCTCCAACTTGGCACGCTTGCGGCGAATCTGAAGGTTCTCGCGCTTTGAGAGTTTATCGTAAGTACCGTCGCTCAAGAGTTTGTCGATGTTAGCCATCTTCTTCACAGCCTTGCGGATGGTTGGGAAGTTAGTCAACATACCACCAGGCCAACGTTCAGTTACGTAAGGCATACCAACGGATGCAGCCTTCTCGGCGATGATTTCCTGAGCCTGCTTTTTGGTACCTACAAAGAGAATGCGCTTGCCGCTCTTGGCGATTTGCTTCAGTGCGTCAGCAGCCTGGTCAATCTTTGCGACTGTCTTGTGAAGGTCGATGATGTGAATGCCATTGCGCTCCATGAAGATGTAAGGAGCCATAGCGGGGTTCCACTTACGCTTGAGGTGGCCGAAGTGGGCACCTGCTGCGAGAAGAGAATCAAAATCTGTTCTTGCCATAATTGTTTTGTTTGTTTACTTTCTTTTTGAGTTAATGTTTGTTTAACCAACCCGCAGGTCGCCCTTTTCATGAGAGAGCCTGCAAGTTTAGATACTAAACGATTATCTTTATTGTCTCTAGTTTCTCCAGTCATTCTAGTTTTACTAGTTTTTCTAGAGAATCTAGCCCATCTAATAATATTAACGCTTAGAGAACTGGAAGCGACGGCGTGCCTTTGGCTGACCTGGCTTCTTACGTTCAACAGCACGTGCATCACGTGTGATGAAGCCCTCAGCACGAAGTGCCTTCTTGTCTTCTTCGTTGATTTTCACGAGTGCACGAGCAATAGCGAGGCGAAGTGCCTGGCTCTGACCCGTATAGCCACCACCTGTGAGGTTTGCCTTGATGTCATACTTCTCTGCAACACCGAGGAGGTTGAGAGGCTGCTTCACCACGAACTGAATCAGTTCTGATGGAAAATAATCAGCAAGTTCACGCTTGTTGATAGTGATTTTGCCAGTACCTTCTGCCAGGTACACGCGAGCAACGGCACTCTTACGGCGACCAATTGCGTGGATATATTCTACTGCCATATACCTAATGCTTATTTGAGGGTGTTAATATCAAGTGTTACTGGCTTCTGAGCCTGCTTGTCATGCTCTGCGCCTTCGAAAATGTAGAGATTCTTCAGAATCTTGTTGCCCAGGATGCCCTTGGGAAGCATGCCCTTCACTGCGTGACGAAGCACCTTCTCGTATCCGTTTGGACGCTTCACCATCTCAGCATAAGTTGCCTTGTGCTGACCGCTTGGGTAACCGGAGAAAGTGATGTACACCTTCTGAGTTTCCTTGGCACCAGTAACCTTAATCTGGTTGGCATTGATAACGATTACATTGTCTCCACAGTCCATGTTGGGAGTGAAAACAGGCTTGTACTTACCACGAAGTACCTGTGCTACTTTGGATGCAAAACGACCAAGAGTCTGTCCTGCAGCATCCACTACCACCCACTTCTTTTCTGCTGCTTCAGGGGTGATGTAGCTTGTCTTGAAACTGTTTGATTGCATTTAACCTTTTGGTTTTAATAATTAATAAAGTGTGTTCGCTGTCAGCTCGACGTTGCCGTGCGACTGACGTACTGTGCCCATCGGTTTCCCTTTGGGTTTTCTGCGTTTCACGGACCGCACTCCCACCTATGTGAGCGATGCTATCCACACAGAGCACGAGGCGACTTTCGCCACCTCTCGATATAAATCGGCTTGCAAAGGTACGGCTTTTTGTCAAAATGACAAGGTTTTTTCTTGATTTTTTTACTTGTTTTGCAAGAAATCTTTAACTTTGTGTCCGATTGATGCGTTTTTGTAAAATGGAAAGATACAACGAATATGGTTTTTGGCTGAAAGAACAGTTGGGTGTGAAGGTGCAGAAAATCTCTCTCAACGCTGGCTTCACCTGTCCCAATCGTGATGGAAGGGTGGGCACGGGTGGCTGCACCTATTGCAACAACCAGACCTTCAATCCCGACTATTGCATCACCGAGAAGACCATCACCCAACAACTTGAAGAAGGCAAGCAATTCTTTTCCAAGAAGTACCCGGAGATGAAATATCTGGCCTATTTCCAAGCTTACACCAACACCTACGACTCTTTGGCCAACTTAAAGGCCAAATACGAAGAAGCCCTTTCTGTGCCCGACGTTCTTGGCCTTGTCATCGGCACTCGTCCCGACTGCATGCCCGATGCTCTCTTGGATTATCTTGAAGAACTAAATCGCCATACTTTCCTTCTCGTCGAATACGGCATCGAGTCCGCCTATGACGCGACGCTGTCGCGTATCAACCGTGGCCACAACCACGCCCAATCCGTTGATGCCATTACCCGCACAGCCGCTCGGGGCATCCCCGTTGGTGCTCACCTCATCCTCGGCCTTCCTGGAGAGGGTAGGGAAGCCATCCTTCACGAAGCCGAAGTCCTTTCCGCTCTCCCTCTCACCACCCTCAAACTCCACCAACTCCAACTCATCAAGGGCACCCGAATGGCGCGGGAATATGCAGAACATCCCTCCGACTTCCATCTCTTTACCCCCGACGAATACATTGACCTCGTTATTGACTTCATCGAACGCCTCCGTCCCGACCTCATCCTCGAACGCTTCGTTTCCCAGTCCCCCTCCAGCCTCCTTGCCATTCCGGGCTGGGGCTTGAAAAACCATGAGTTCGTGGCAAAACTTCGTCGCCGTATGAACGAAAGAAACGCCCGTCAAGGGCGTCTCTATCCTTCATCTACAAAAGTAACTTAGATTTTTCACTTTTCATTTTTTCTCTTCCCTCTCTCTCCTAACTTCTCGTTTTATTGGTTTCGTTTGCAAGCATGCCATGCTTGCGCTCCTCTCCTTCCTTTTCACTCCCCCTGCGTGCTGCGGTTTTCCCGCCGCCCTTTTCACTCCCATACCTGCATGCTGCGGTTTTCCCGCAGCCCTTTTCACTCCCCATACCTGCATGCTGCGGTTTTCCCGCAGCTCTTTTTCACTCTTTCCTCCTCTCCAGCTTTCTCACAAACTCCACCTCATATCCCAAATTCCTCATCACCTCACTAATCGCATCCTCCGCATATCTCTCCGCCTTCCTCCTGTTGCTTGGCGTGTCAAACCTCCTTCTTATCTGCCCTTCCACCTTCCTCTTCATCGCATTCGTGTTTGGCAAATGCTCAGCCCAATAGTTCCCGTCATCCGACAGGAACGACGTGCTTTGTGTGGTCGCCACATACTCCACGTCTGGCAACTTCACATATATCGTCTTTGTCGAGTCCTCTGCCTCATATTCCACCTTGTCAAGGTCAATCATGTAACTGCACTTCTGCGTCATCGTCTGCACACACGAATGCTCCTCGTCAGGCAAGATGAAATTCCTTTCCGTTGCACGTTGCAATGTGAAATCCTCCATCATCGCGCTGCACACATAAATCTCCCCTCGTGGACGAATTTCCTCAATGCTCGCCATCGTCTCCTCCATCGGAATCTCCTCCACACCCCTCTGCACACACCGCTTGATGAGCACTGCACACACAATGCCCACCACCACAACGGCTGCACACACAGCCACGATCCAACTTCTCCTTTTCATATCTGTCCTATTGCTTGCATTCAGCGGTTTCCCCATTCCTCCTTCCTCCGCACAATCACCTCCACATTCTTCATCCCAATTCCACGCACAATCGCTTCAAACACCACCTTGGCATTGTTCTCAATATCTCGGTTCACCATTGCTGAAAAGTCCTCCCTCATCACAGCCCTGTAAGCCTGCTGCATCAGTTGGTCCACCTCCTCATGGCTGATTCTGTCCCTCATGCCCGATGACATCCGAACGATGGCTTTTTCATCCACCTTTGCCTCATAACCCGAATCAACCACCTTCGGTTCTGGCAACAGAATCACCACAGCCGTACTGTCATCCGTCAACTTCACATCATCTATCGTCAAGTCGCGCAAGTCATACCCATACTTAATCGTCACATCCACAGGCACGATGCACTTCCTCTCCCCATACTTCCATGTCCTCGGGTCTTTTAGTTCAAACTTCTCATGCTTGCTCGAATCATAAATCGCCAACTTCCTCACCTTCACCTCCGTCGTCACCAAGTCAGCCTTCTGCTTGATGCGCGACAAAATCACCGACTCCACCTTTGGCACGTCCTCCTCACCCGCTGTGCCACAGCTGTTGCATGAAGTGACGCCCAACAATGTTGCCAGCATCCCTATATATAATATAATGTGTAGATGTCTCATTCCAACGATCTTCAATAATAAAGGAAATAATGTCCCCAACTGCAAAGATACCTCTTTTTCTTCAATGCAAACAAAAAAGTCAAGAAAAA
>SAMEA3663276__coassemble_368_pt1 | contig 12279 bp, 10 predicted proteins | sample SAMEA3663276__metabat2_high_PE_014 | metagenome-assembled genome bin SAMEA3663276 (sample SAMEA3663276) | pig gut metagenome | biome: pig gut; feature: pig-associated habitat; material: faeces | place: China | collected 2013 | reverse complement strand
AAACTTCAATTAATAATTTTCTAAAAAGAATGCAAAGTTATGCAATTCTTCCGAAATATTCAAATAATAACACTCATATTACCCCTATAGATGACTTTTGGTAAATTATTATAGCATTTTAGGAAAGTTAAAAGTTAGTATTTTAAGTTTCGGGAGTTCCCAACGCTTCATTTTCAACAACGAACCTTTAGCTCGGCGTAGCCAATAAAACGAATCATTCTAATTTACCATGCGGCGAGAAGATGTATTTTCCTAATGCCGCAAGCGGCAACGAATGGAATTGAATGGCTACACTCAGCATTCGTTTTCCTTCGTTGCCGCTTGCGGCATTGAAAAGAAAAATTCGTAAAATTAGGGAAATTGGCTACGCCGAGCTAAAGGTTCGTTGTTAAAAAAATCCGTGTAATCTGTGCAATCTGTGGTTTTTATGACTTCCGAAAGTTGAGTTCATGAAAAAGTGGCTACGCCGAGCTAAAGGTTCATGGGGAATTCGTGTTCAAAAAAAAGTCATTCGCGTTCAAGCCATTTCATCACCCCCTCCGTTCGTCTTCCAGCACGAAATGACACGCGCTGTAAGAACGAAATATTTCGCGCTGGAAGGATGAAATGTAACGCGCACCGTGCCGACGTATGGAACTGTCAGGTGTATGCCTTGTTTCCCGATGCCTGTGCATCAGCGCAAGTCCTTCCACCAGTCCTTTTGAATGTCTGTTTGGACGAACTGCTCATATTCAACAAGATACAAACAAAAAGTGAACATAAACGACCCATAAAAGGAAACATTTCGACCTACAAAAACCCTGTGATGAAAACATGATGCACCCTAAATGACCCACAAACTCCAGACACGTCTCGCGTACATTATATATGTAATAAGAAAAGAAACACCCTTTACAGCACATAGACTTGTTATGTTTCCAATAATTCCGACAAAACACCGCTTTTATTCACTCGTAATTTATCAAAATGGGAAAGATTATGTACCATAGTGGTCTAAAATGCAACTTCTTTGAAATTTGTCGATATTTTTTGTATTTTTTATTTGGAAGTAGGAAACAAAACGGATAACTTTGCATTGTCAAAAACAAAAAATGTTGACAATCCAGTAACAAAACAAACAAAAACTAATATAGATTTAACAACACTACTAAAAGAAAGGGCTAAGTTATGAAGAAGTTTATCTTATCAGTTTTAGCATTCTTGTCATTCGGTGCTTACAACAGCATCATGGCACAGAGCCCGGACGACGCTGCTCAGAAAAATCCAGACCTGAACAACGCAGGCAAGTACACCGGTAGCAAGAAAGGCGGTAAAATGCACGGCAAGGGCGTGTATGAATGGAAGAACGGTGACCGCTTCGAAGGTAACTTCGAGAATGGACAGATCAACGGCTACGGACGTTACTCATGGGTAGAGGGCGACGTTTACCAGGGTGACTTCAAGGACGGCAAGCAGGACGGCTTCGGCAGTGCATTCTATGCTGAGCGCTGCAACACTTACGAGGGTGAGTGGAAGAACGGCAAGCGCAACGGTCACGGCAAACTCACTTGGGCCAATGGTGACACATACGAAGGCGAATGGGTGGACGATGTACGTGTGGGTGAAGGCGTGTTCACAGCAGCCAACGGCGACAAGTACGTAGGTCACTACGAGAACAACCAGCGCAACGGCTACGGCACTTACTACCACAACAACGGTGACGTGTATGCAGGACAGTGGGTGAACGGTGAGAAGGATGGTCTTGGCAAGTACACTTATGCTAACGGCAACGTTTACGAAGGTCAGTTCTGCAACTCCTACATCGAAGGTCAGGGCACATTCGTATGGGCTTCGGGCGCAACCTACACAGGTCAGTTCAAGGAAGACATGCGTAACGGCTACGGAACCTACACAACAACCACCGGCAAGGCGATCGTCGGCAACTGGAAGGACAATCGTTTCTCGGGCGAGGCTAACGGTAACGTACTCGCTTCAAGATAACAATCCGAATCATATTAACTCTTAAACGTATACTAAGAACACACACAAACCTGTAATTGTTCCAAAAAAACAATAAAGAAATTCCGATGCGGGCTTCATCCCGAATTTTGCCCAAATCTTTGTAAAACAGTAGTAAATAGTAATTCATAACATCCCCAGTGGATAAGTCCAACATTATATCGGAATAGTTTTTAATGGAAATAGGTAGACTCCCGGGCCTTCAAGGGATTAGTGATAACCTCTTGACGGACGGGAGTCAAAAATGAAAGGAAGTCCACCATCCTTCATCATATCCTAAGGTGGACAAATAAAAGACAGAGTTAACCCATAACGACGAAATTAACTGCTATATGACATATATATACAAGAGCAAATGGAACTTTTCATAAAAACAGAGAATTTTTTTCGGCTAATCGGTTATAGCCAAGTTAGATTCTTAGGTTACTAAAAGACAGAGTGGTTAATATATGATAAGGGTACAAGCACAACGGCTGGCTTCGACGGATGCCAACCGATAGAAAGTAAGTTATAGGAACACTTTTGATTAGATTGAGGCTATCAACAGGTTGCAGGAATAGCACTAATGTAGTAAAAAGGTTTTTAGGTTAGACGCCTTCGCCATCGGTCACCAGTCGGGTGCAACCAAGGTGGAAGAAGGTAAAAAAGAGGATTGACGAGCGGCATGATGTGAATCATCTGCAAAGTCAATCCTTTTCTTTATCAATCCCACGGATTCACTACTTTGGAGTGCCGTTATACCAGCAAAAAGCAATTAAAACTGGACGCACGGAGCATCAAGATGCCAAGATGACCTCTATGCGTCCACTACTGAAAGAATTAAACGACATTCCCTATATATAAGCCAGCTCCGCTAACACCCTACACTCTACAGAATAATACAACAGTCAACAGTCAACTTGTCAACTTTTTCATAAAAAAGGCTTTCTACTACACTTTCTACTTGAAAAGTGAATATTTTTAGGATATTATTAAATATATTTGTCTAATTCCTTGGACAATTCAATATTTTTTTTTATCTTTGTGCCAAATTGAGAATTAATACTATACTACACAAAATTTTTTAAGTCATGAACATTAAACCATATTTTTGCAAAATCTTAAGGTTGGCTGGCGTTTCAATCGCCTTTACAACACTCGGTGCTTGTGTTGATACAATGGAAGACAATCTTCACCCTGGCGTGAATACTGAAGGTAATGAAGTTCCTTTGGATTTTGACTGGAACATGTCGCAAGACGTGGATATACAGCTTATAAGCAATGTAACGACTCGTGCGTATATATATGAGGACGAGAACTTAGAGAAACTAATGTGTACCACAATGCTTGAGGCTGATAAACTGGAAACAGTATCTCTCACTACACTCAAAACGTTTGAAAACCTATATCTTGCCTACCTCGACAAGGATGGCAAGACAGTGGTGCGCACCATTGACATCGGTAAAAAGCAGGTTCTCACTCGTGCCGCCAACATATCGTACGAGATTACTGACGCGTCAGAGGCGCTGACGCCGTTGGGAAGCGACAAGACCTTGGTGTTCTCACCCAACAACTCGGTGTATGGCACAGTGCTCTTTGAGGACATGTATCCAGAAATGGGCGACTACGATATGAACGACTTCGTGCTTGGCTACAGAAAACAGTATGGAAAGTCCGATACTTCGGAGACCCTGGAAATCACTCTTCAGATACGTGCCATAGGCGGCAAACTGCCGTTTGTGCCTGGAGTTGAGGTAAAGGGTGTGGATGTGGACGGACTCGAAGTGAACTGGCTCTCGTCGGATAAGCGCCTTTCGGTGGAGAACGTATCGGAATCTGATGCCAGCGGCACTCCTGTTTTCCGAGTGAACGGAGCACAGAACATAAAGAAAGGCAACGGCTATTTCAATGTTAATCTGCCAAAGATATCACAGGAAAGCTTGCCTTATGTCACCATCATACTCACACGACCGTTAGACGGCAATCCACAGTTGAACATTAGGGACAAAGACCTCAACTTCTTCATCTATAACACACGGAACAGGGTGGAGATACACGAGAAGAACGCTGCAGTAACCCGATTCGCATCAAACACTGACGATAGCAGTTTCCACAATGGAGGACTCGTATGGGCGTTCAGGGTGGAAGGCTATGTGCCTCATACCATTGAGGGATATAAGATTAACAAGGTGTTCCCGAAGATTTCAAATTGGATGACAAGCGGCGGCGCAACGGATTCCGACTGGCTCTCCGACTTCGACTCAGAGTCTGTCATTGACTATGCTCAGGGCGATGTCCCAAGTTCTCCTGACGTTCAGAATGAACCATACATTAACGTTAAGCAGACTCTGGTGGAAGCTCCAGCAGCCGGAGGAAGGGTGGAAATACCCATTGAAGCCAACTGCGACTTTGACGTGTGCTTCGGCGAGCAGGGATGGATATACGATTTCTCCAAGGAGGATGGGAAACTAATACTCTTCGTATATGCCAACTATAACGGCACGGACAAGAGTGCTAACGTCACCTTAACCCCAACCACCAACATCAGCAAGAAGTTCACATTCAAGCTTAACCAGAAGTCGGAGACTTATGCCGGAGCGCTGATACAAGCCAACGGAGGATTCAAAAATAATATAGAGAGTCTCGTAAAAGCTAACGGAGGAGTGATTGCCGACGTAAAGAAGGTGAACATCATAGGCCATAGCGACAAATATAATGGGTATAAAGGAAGTAGTCTCCCCGTCAATGTCAAGAGGATAGCAGGCAATGATAAAAATTTGCAGCATAATGTTTACATGGAATGGGATGCAGCCAACGCCACCATCACCGTCTCCACTCCCGGAGCAATCGTAAGCACCGGCAACACTTGCTCTGCCATGTTCGCTAATTGCTCTGGCTTGGAGGAGGTTGACCTCTCGGGACTTGACATCTCGCTCTGCACCAACATGGCAGGCATGTTCAATCAATGCAGAAAGCTGAAGAGCGTGGACCTCACTCCGCTCAACACTTCAAAAGTGACCAATATGTCCGGAATCTTTACTCTATGTGAGAGTCTTGAGTCTGTAAACGTGAAGGGGTTGAACACGTCCAACGTCACCTCGATGAACAACCTGTTTGACCGTTGCTATTCGCTCAAGTCTGTGGATATCAGTTCGTGGAACACTGATAAGGTTAGAACCTTCAACCGTATGTTCTGGAATTGTCAGAAGCTCACCGATGTGAAAATGAATTGTAGCAAGACATCGTTGGAGGAAACGGGAGTTAAGGAGATGTTTACCAACTGCTATCTGTTGCCGAAGGTGGACATGTCTTCGTTTGACTTCCATAATGCCAATGATTTCACCTCTATATTTAGCAATTGCAAGAGTCTTCAGACTGTTGTGTTCGGCAAGAGCAATACGTCGAATATCATCTATATGAAGAATGCGTTCGCTGGTGTAGGCGGCAACGGTGAGTTCACATGTGTAGATGCCGACTTCTCTTCCGCCACCATAATGGACAGCGCATTCAAGGGATGCACTGCCACTTCCATCAACCTTTCCGGCTGGAAGACTACGTCAGTTCAGAACCTTAGCAGTACATTCGCTGGTTGTGGCAATGCAAAGAAGATAAACATCTCGGGATGGAGCGCTGACAATGTGACAAGTATCGGCAGTATGTTTAATAGTGCATATATAGAAGAAATCGACCTCGGACCCAATTTCAATGTGCCTTCCAATGTCAATATCGACTATTGGTTCTATTGCACTTCCAACAAGTCGAAGAAGGCAACATTAAAGTGTTCGCTTGCCACATACGATTTGATACAGATTTTTACCAACACTACTGGAGGTCGCAACAGCAAGTCGTTCCTCACCCAGTATTGCACATACAGCGTATATTAATTCTTTTCGTTGACGAGTTGACAAGTTTCAACTCGTCAACTCGTTTTAATCACACTCCACTCAATTACGCTTGTGGTGTGTTCGTTCTACGTCGTAAAGAATAATCTGTTGTGGAGATTATTTATTCACAGCATCTGCAACTTCATTCCTATCGACAGTCAAAGGATGTCGCCCAGCGAAACCTTGCTGTCCATGAATGCTGAACGGATGTAGAGGTCGCACGAACTAATCTCATAAAACAGCGTGATGCTTTTTAATAACCAAAAATCTAACTTTAAGTGACTTAATGAATTGACGCTCATAGATGGGGGTTAGGGTCTGATTGATGGCTTGTTGAACCATCCCAACCATCCGTGATTATTTGTGGTCTTCACCGAATACACGTTAAATTCCTCCATTATTGACAAAAATTCCTCCATTATTGACAAGAATTCCTCCATTATTAAAAAAAATTGCTCCATTATTAAAAAAAATCCTCCAAAAAGAGAGAGTTTCTCAGATTTTATTGCTATCTTTGCCATGTCAGTCGGGTTTGATACATATTTTGATTTGCAACACTAAGATATGTGAAAAATCCGACATGGCAAAACCCTGATCAACTTTTTGTTGCTCAGGTACTTAAAAAGTTATATTTGTAATAGTGTTGCAGAATTAAGGACCTTAAAATTTAGGAGGAAAACTTATGAGAAGTATCACAACGTTTGATTTGCAGTATGCACACCGCTTTTATGGTTTTCGTGGTGAAGCGCAATATCTGCATGGACACACTGGAGTCTTGACTATTGAGGTTGAGGATTCTATCAATCAAGGTGTCAACATGGTTTACCCATGCAATGAGATTCAGAAACTGGCTTGGGATGTGCTCAAGAACTTTGACCATGCGCTGGTGCTGAGAGAGGATGACCCGTTGCTGCCTGCCGTGCTGGATGTTTATGAGAAGCAGGGAATCAAAGACGGACATCCGCAGAACAAGATGAAGGGCGAGGCCTTCTGTACGGAATGGGCAAAGGCATATCCTGATTGTCGTCTGGTTGTGACGAAAGAAACGATGACAGTGGAGGGGATGATAAAGATTGTTTATGACTTGCTGAAGGATAAGCTGAATATTGTAAAGATAACCTTTAGCAGTGGTGTAAATAAAGCTTCTGAAGAATTTGATTGCCATAAGGATATTGACAGGTGTCCTTTGTGCGGAATTTCTCTGAATGAAAAAGGTGTTTGTCCGAAATGCGGATATAAGAAATAAGCGCACTCTGCCCAACGTGTAAGAGGCAGAGCACAAGAGGCAAGGCCCCGGAAGGAAACTTCTGGGGCTGCTTTTTGTTGTTTTTCTGAAGCCCGCAAAGCGGTAAAAGGACTTCCGAACCGTGAGTGCTCTTACACCGAACTGACGTCAATGATTGCAATTCATTTCTTCAGATCATCGCCGAGGGCGATTCGCTGAATAGTCACCTCCCCTACACCATCAAGGTCCTGGCGATGTAAAGGCAATAGATGGTCAGCAGGATGGCACCTTCGTAGCGCACAATCTTGTGGTGCGTCTGCAAGAAGAGCCACAGCACCAGACCCAAGCCCAGCATCACCGCATAGTCGATGGCGAAGGGCTTCCACGCATCGTGGATTGGTGTGATGGCAGCAGACACTCCCACCACCGAAAGGATGTTGAACGACACGGAGCCGATGATGTTGCCCACCGCCATGTCGGTCTCACCCTTGCGTGCCGCCATCACCGAGGCGAACAACTCGGGCAGCGACGTGCCCACAGCCACCACGGTGAGCCCGATGATGCGCTCCATCTCTTCTTTCGCCACGCCGAAGTAGTTGCCCAACTCCATGGCAATGGCACTGGAACCGCCAATGAGCAGGTCGGCACCCCACACCATCGCCGCCAGCGACACCAGCACGTAGAGGATGGCACGCCACAGGGGCATGGAGGGTTTCTCCACCACTTCCGCCTCGCCTTGCGCCTCAGCCCGTTTGGTCTTCTTGCGCGAACGCTGCACCTCCCAGATGATGAACGCCACAAGCAGGAGCACCATCGTGATGCCTTGCCACCGATGGATGGTGTCGTCGGTCATCGCCATCACGATGAACAGCACCATGGCGAACAGCATGAAGGGGATGTCAATCCTCATCATCGTGCGCTGCGACGGCAAGGGGCATATCATGGCGGTCACACCGAGGATGAGGGCGATGTTGGCGATGTTCGACCCTGCCACATTGCCGATTGCCAAACCCGACGAACCGACCCACGCTGCCTGTGTCGATACCAGCAGTTCGGGCATCGACGTGCCGAAGCCCACCACTGTGATGCCAATCACCATCGCACTCAACTTGGCACGTTGCGCTATCGCCACCGCACCGTCAATCAAGAAGTCGCCCCCCTTCACGAGGAGGACGAACCCAATCAGTATGTAAAGGATGTCAAGCCACATATCTATATTTCTTTGCAAGGTTTAAAGCCTATAGGCTTACGCTTTGATTCTTTTTTCTTTTCATTAAACTCTATTTGTAGCCGGGCTATCGCGTCGTTGATGAGTTCTATCTGATCTGAAATAAAATCTTGCTCTTTCCCCAACATTTCATTAATCTCATTCTGATTGCGCAATGTTTCATCAAAATCGACTTTCATTTGCTGCAATTCCTTGTGTATTTGTTCTAACTGCAAGTCAGTGTCGCTTACACGTATAAGTGCTTGCCGTAGTTGAAAAAAGACACGCATAATATTGATGTTCACCTGAATGGCTATAAGAGTTCTCAACAAACCTGACAACATGGCAATGCCTTCTTGCGTAAATGCGTAGGGCAGATACTTGCTGTGTTGCCCCCTTCCATTTTTTATGGTGAAAAAATTGCACCTTAAAGAATCATATTCTTGTTTTGTCAGTTCAAACATGAAATCATCTGGGAATCTTTCAATGTTATTTCTCACCGCACGTTTGAGATTCTTTGTTTCAACGCCATACATGCTTGCTAAGTCACTGTCTATCATGACTCGTCTGCCACGCACCTCAAAAATCTTCGACTTAATAAAATCCGTACTTGTTATAATCTCTGCACTTTCCATTTCCTCCTTTCTGATATTGAGCGCAAAGGTACATACTTTTCTTGTTTCTTCCAAATTTTTGGTATAAAAAGCGCAAGAGAGGCGACCCCAACAAGGTCGCCTCTCCACTCACTTATAACCTTTACATTTTTGTATGAAAACAAATATTCCTTATTCTTGTTTATTCTCCTGAAACAGTTAGATAGAAAGATGAGCCTGCATTATTGTTGCTGACAGTGAGGGTCTTGTCTTCTGAAGCACGGAAGGCTGAACTCAGCGTCACGGTATAGTTGCCTTGCGCGCTGACCGTCCCCAACCCTGTGGTACTCCATGGAGAGTTTACTTTGAAGGCTCCTGCTGCACCGCCCCACTCTTTCGGCTGATAGTTGTCAGACCAACTGAAGGTCACCTTGGCAACTCCCTTCAGGATGGCTGTGCCATTGTACTTCACGTTGTATTTGCCGTTTCCTGCCGACTCTACCGTGAAGACGCATTGGGTCTGCTTGCCGCTGAAGGAATAAGTGCCTGCACCTCCACTTGGTGTGTCATCTCCACCGTCATCCACTTTGTCATCCACATCGTCACCCGGCTGCTGCTGACTACCCGTTGCAGTGAGCCAGTAATTGCCGGTTGCTGGCTTGTAGGTGCCGTCGGCTGCCTGGTTGATAATCAGGTTGGCACTACCTGCCTTCACACCGGTGATGGTCAGCGTGTTGCCGCTGACGGAAGCCGTGAAGTACTCGCTTCCCACTACCGAATAGCTGCCTGAGCCGTTCGACTTGATGGTGTAGGTCTTGGTCTCGCCCGCTGCGATGGTAGGGATGTTATAGACAGGGGTGCCATTGTCGTAGAGGGTGATGCTGTTGTCCTTCTTGCCGCTGTCTTCGCTGCTGGTGCCGCTGTTCACATAAACATCCACATTGAGCAGACCACCAGGAGTGGCAATTCTGATGTGCATGAGGGTGCGGTGGTTCGCCTGCAACGTCTTGAACTGGGTGAAGGAGCCTGCCACTGGTTCTTGTTCGCCATAGCTGGTCGATACGCAGAACACCTTGTCTGGATAGTTCGTGTTGACGTAGTTGAGGAGGTCGATGGTTTCGCCCACGGTCACGTAGATGTCGCCTTCCTGCTTCAGTGCAAGGGTTGCCGCTGGCTGCTTCACCTCTGGATAGACGCTCGGAACCTGGTTGTAGAAGGTCACGTCGGCATTAGGATTGCCTGTCTCCTGAATTTCGAAATCGGACATCTTGGCAGGCTGCTCACCGAATCTTATGCGAGTGAACTTCTGCGTGGAAACGAAGCCCTGTGCCGCTGGCTTGGAGTACCAATCCTTCTTGGCAGCCTTATCACGCGCCCAATCCTCAAATTCCTCATAGACAGAGGCAATGTTGACGAGCTCGCCTGGCCATGCCCACACGGTGGCCGCCGACAGTCCTGATTCAGGATAGTTCGTGAGTTTGTAAGCGTATGGCACACAGATGATATATGGTGCCTCTCCCTGCTGAGGAGCCTTCACCGTGGTAGCCTTGTCGAAGGCCGGATCGTTATAGTTGAGCACCTTTGCCATCGGTTCTGTGCCTTCAGGCAACACGCGGATGGTGAAACCACCCATGTTGTTCGCCTTGCTGATGTCTTGGGTCAGACCCCAATCCTTATCCACGGTCACTTCCACTTTCTGGGTAGACACATGCAGGTCACCGCTGAGGTTGATGGGCTGATAACTGCCGCTTCGTGCCGGGCTGGCATCGAGCAACTGGTGAATCTCACCGATGCAGGTCTGCCCGAAGAAGAGGTAGGATGCGAGTGTACCGCCGGCAGCCAACGGAGTGACATGCACCTTGTTCTCGCCAGCCAGACGCTCCACCTGCACCACCACGTCATTGTAGTCGATGTCGAAACCGCCGCCGAGGTCCTCACCTGCCAAAATCCAGGCAGCAGGAGTTGCGTTCTGCAGCTCGCTCACCGGCACCACTGGATTGAGGCTCTGCGAAATCTTGATGATCCAGTCGTTGAAAATCCAGTCGCGCTCCACTTCCATGTTCTTGCCGGCAGGCTGGTCAGCACGCTTCTGAGCGTAGAAGTCGAAACCGAGGTAGAGACCCGACTTCGTCACGCCGTCCTCCGTCCAGGTCACACGCTTCATGATGTATGTAGGTTGGTATTCGTCGCTCAGTGCGTTATGATATTCAAACTGCTTCACCCAGTGTTTCGTCACACCTTCGATGGTCACGTCCTCGGTGGGGCAATCCGTCGGGTCAATGCCACGCATGAGGGTCAGACCTTTGATGGGGTGCTGCTTCTCCGTGTCGTTGTCGTCGTATGCCTCTGTCTTCTGGTCGCCGTTGTTGAAGTCGTTGATGTGGATGTAGCCTCCGTCGAACGTGCCTGCAGAAGCCGAACGGTCCCAAATCAGCAGGTGGTTCATCTTGTCGCTTGCCACGCCAGTCTCCTGGTTGAAGGCATTATAATACTTTGCCTCACCCTTATACACCTGTTGCACGAACAGTTCTGTCCAAGGCACCAGCACCTCGTTGTAGGCACCATAGTGCTGCTTGCTGAACTCAGCCACCACAGCCGCACGTTCAGCTTCGGTGATGTTGGCTGGCACCACATAATTCTTTGACCACAGGTTGCGGTTCACATACGCGTCGCCACGAGTGCCCAACACCTCGCCACCCACAGAGGTCATGTTGTCGAAATTGACCGTTCCGCCTGTCACGGCACGGAGAGCCACGTCGCCGTCGCTCACCACAAGGTTCGTCATGTCCTCAATCACCTCAAACTCCAACTTCTTCGTACCCATCACATTCTTGAACGCTCCGACCTGCACGAACGAACCTTCCTTCTCCGTATAGACATTGATGTCCTTCAGTTCGGAGGTGGTCACGGTCACTGCCACACGCTCAGCCAAGTTCCAGTCCTGCGTCTCGTCGAACGAGCCGAACTGACGGCTGAAGTCTGCATTGAACTTCATCTCCTTCTCGGTGTAGCCATTGTCATAGTCACTGCAGCCCACAAGAACCATTGCTGCCACGGCCAGCGGCATCATGAATAAAAGTGTTTTTTGGATTTTCATATCGATTTGGTTAATTTAATTTATTTCAAAAATAAGCTACTCTGGCAGCATTTCTCTGCCACCTCGCGTGTATATGCGCGTACATTTAAGATACAAAGATAGCAGATTCATACGACAACCGCAAGAAAATCACACAAAAAATGCAAGAAAAGTAAAAAAGACGAACTTTTTAGGCGAAAAGAACCTCTAAATGACAGATTGGGCATACATCATCTGTATCTCAAAAGCAAACAACGCCAGTTCGTTGAATCCTAACAAGAACCATTTAATTCATGGACTGCACGAAGCACACAAAG
>SAMEA3663276__coassemble_361_pt1 | contig 12437 bp, 12 predicted proteins | sample SAMEA3663276__metabat2_high_PE_014 | metagenome-assembled genome bin SAMEA3663276 (sample SAMEA3663276) | pig gut metagenome | biome: pig gut; feature: pig-associated habitat; material: faeces | place: China | collected 2013 | reverse complement strand
TTTATTTCGTTTCTTAGCGCACTTTCAACAAGTCACCCGTGACAGGGATATAAGTGTCATCCTTGAAATTCATCTTGTAGAGTGCATCGAGACGGATGCCGTAGAACTGACAAATGGTGTACATCGATTCACCTGCTTTCACTTTGTGCCAATAGTCCTTATATTGTGCATCAGCCTTCTTCGCTTTTTTGTCAAGGAAGATATTCATCTCCGGCTGTGGAGTAAAGTCTTCATCCACCTCGTTGAATTTGAGCAATTTCTTCTTCGACACTTTCAGTTCCTTTGCCAACGCATCCCAAGTGTCACCCGCACGAGCCGTTACACACTGAATGCCATTCACCATCCTCACAGAGTGGCATGTCTGCATCACTGGAACATACTCAGCATCCTTCTTCTTCCGCTTTCTCAGACCAATACGATCTTCATCATAATCATCCAGTTCATAAGTCTCAATGATGTTGATAAGTCGGTCAGCATAAGTGGGCGAAGTGGCATAACCACACGCCTTCAATCCTCGAGCCCATGCCTTATAGTCAAGAGGATTGAGGTCAAAAAGCCTTTTATAGCGGTCCTTGAGCAGAAACTGCGAATGGTCTTCATAACTGTCTTCCACATTCTTGTACTTGCGGAAACGCTCATCTTTGTGGTCATCATCACGCGTAACGTATGGACCATTCCATCCCATACCTACTTTGATGCCAAAATGGTTATTGGCATTCTTTGCCAGATAACTGGTGCCAGCCCCACTCTCGAGCAATGCTTGTGCAAGGGTGATGCTGGCAGGAATCTTGTAGCGATGCATCTGTTCGATGGCTGCATCCTTATATTTATCAACATATTGCTGATAAGCCGTATTTCTTTGTGCAAAAACAAATGATGACAGCACCAAGCCTAATGCCATCAAGGTAAATCTCAAATATCTCATTAGAAAGCGATTAGTAATGTTTCGGTTGCAAAGATAAGAATAAAAACAAGAAACAAAAAAGGAATGGTTAATTTTTTTTGCAATAGTCTATCAGTTTGTCATATAAAACATTATTTCGGAGCAGTTTTTCGTTGCCAAGAATAAAGAGTTGTTTCCTTGCCCGTGTGATGGCAACATTCAGTTTGCGATCCACCTCTCCCGAAGCATCACGAGTGAGATTAGACAAGATGTCAAGTTCATAACCTTGAGTGATGGTGGTGCCATAGATGATGATGTCACGTTGCGAACCTTGATAACGCTCCACCGTATCAATCACAATGTCCCTTGCTACATCTGGATGAAGTTTCGCAATCTCGGCACGCACCAAAGCTATCTGCCTGCGGAAAGGAACAATGATTCCCAACTGCCGTGAAGGATTAAAAGACAATCCATTCTTCTCATGGAGGATCAGAACCGCATGAACAAGTTGGGCAATGATGCGTGCTTCCAGCACATTAGCCTTAGGCATCCTGTCCTCCAGGGCTGGTTTCGGCACATTGATGAAAGTGCATCTCTTCGTGGCGACAAGAGTCTCAATGAGATTGTCTGTATCATAGGTTTTGTAGGGCAAATCCTCTTTCTGATGAGGCAGTCCCACTGGTAAGAGAAGCCCCCCGTAGAAGGCTTCCGAAGCAAAGTCAGCAATGGTTGGATGCATACGTCCTTGGTGATCAAGCATGGCAACCACATCTGCATGGCAACGGTTCTGCTCGTAGAGTCGTTCAAAAAGGGAGTTACGGCAATTGGTCAGTCCTATGGCATGCAACAGCGGAGACAGTACGGCAGACTTCTCCTCATTCTGCACCACAACAGCAGGCAACTGCTTGTGGTCACCAATCATAACGAACTTGTCGATAGCCTTCGAGGTGAGAATGCCCAGTATCTGTGGTTCAAGAATCTGTGAGGCTTCATCAAAGATGGCGACATGGAAGTGCTTCAGTTTGAAGAGGGCCATGTGGCTGTTCATCGAAGCCACAGTACTCACAAAGATGCGAGTCTCCCCTATTCTTTCCATCACAGCCTGACGATTCGTCAACGTTCTGATGGTATTGACAAGAATATGTGCCCGAAACTGTGGCGCACACGACAATTCCCGTCCCAACCGAATGTAATCCGGATTTTCCCCTTCAATCGTTCCCAACATCTCGCAAATCTCATCAACAGCCCGGTTCGTGTATGCCAACAAAAGTATATTGTGCCCTTGTTCCAATTCCTCCTCCACCATCCGTTTCAGTGCCACCGACGTTTTTCCTGTACCTGGAGGACCCATGAGCAAGAATAGGTCGTCTTTCGTCGGAGTGCGTTGACACAACAACAAATCACGGCGACTCTTCTCACAAGTCAGCAAGGAGAATAACCCACTGTACAGGCTTCTGAAATTAGCATCCACATGGTCATGTTCAATGGCATAAGTATCCATGCGACTAAACACCTCCTTATTTCTCTGTCGATTCTTCAATTGCAACCAAATACGGTCAGCATCGTATGCTTCCACATTACAACGCACCACCTGTTGGGTGATGGCAGAATCTGCATCTGAATTGCGCTTGTACAAAATCACAGCATCACCTATACGGAAATTCGGCTGACTCTCCTGCTCATCCGTGCGTTCCAGACACACTGCGTCCACCCCATCCTTCATGCGGAGGGCTGCCACCCTCAGTCCCATGAAGATGTCACCATTCTCCATCTTCGTATTGATGTCAGCATTCCATAGAGAAGCGAGCGCACGGGTGGAATCAGGACGTGTGTCACACATTTTGCTCTCCGCCTGTTCGCGCTCAATGAATTGCAGAAACGCATAAAAATATTCAGCAGTCAGTTCGTCCATATCATGCAATGCATCCGTGACAGGCTGGATCTCGGGCAGACACCACACCGTCCAAAACTTGTCGCTACAGTCAGCATTACGCCTCAGCGCTTCAGGAGTGAGTTTTGGCACCCATTTGCGCGCCTCCCCCTCAAGTAGTCCACGCTCCATTGCCACAATGCTGTTACGGATGTTCATGGCACGAAGCACCATCTCCTGATAACTTCGTTGCTCCTGCATGCGGGGGTACTTGGAATAGAGCAGATTACCCATCACATCTGTCTGCTTCACTCCCATATTGTAGTAGAGCATTTCCTTGTAGAGCAACATCTGCATCAGATGTTCTTCCTTCGCACGGTTGTGGAACTCATCCCACTTGCCCGACTTCAATTCGATAAGGAATTTTTTGCCGTCTGCGTCCAAATCAATCAGGCAGTCCATTCGTCCCTGCAAGCCCAATGCCTCGCAGAAGAATGACGGCTCAATGTGAATGTTCACCTTTCCGCCTTCCATGTATGGCTGTCGCTCCAGTTCCTCCACTACCTGCCGAATGTTCTCAAACTGTTTCTTCGTCTCCTCAAAGAATGCCGCATTTATTTCCTTACAGGCACAAATGTCTATTGCTCGGTCGGCAAACACCTTTTGCATAGAACTGCGCCAATCCGCATCAGGCAGGTTTAAGATGTCGTCCAAAAACTGGTTGGCAAAGTCGCCCAACAACGTATATGCTGTACTTTCCGACGGTCTGAACTTCGCAATGAAACGGTTGAATGCCGATTCGCCCCACCCTTTGATGCAGCCCGTCACACTGGTCGTGTCGAGCAAAAAATCAGGTTCCACAATCATATATAGAGGATGATAGACACCCTCTGCATCCATTGTGAACGAAAGCGCATTGAACTGCATTCCTGGCTTCAAAAGTTGTGCCGCCATGAGCGTGTGCTGATTGGCAGTCACATCCACACGGAACGGTTCGTCGGCAGGCATCTCGCGCGACAAAGCATAGATGTATGGCTCCTCCACCCGTTCCACCACAAAGCGGATACGCTTCTGCCGACAAGTGCGCTCCAGTTGCTCTCTGCCAACGGGCAGTTGCTCCACATCAGGCAAGCGACCCTTCAACGCATCAGGCACCAACGAGTTGGTGAAATGCGCCAACGCCTCCACAAACACACGCATATCGGCAAGAAAAGTGTGCTCGTCCACCTCCATGCCCAGATGCGACACCTGACGCGCACGCCAACGAAACGAATCCACTCCATGTAACGGGTAGTTCGTCAGTCGGCACACCGCTTGTAAGCGCGAAAAAAAGTCATGGTATTCAGCAGGCAATCCCTCCGTCTTTTCAATACACACACGATGCAGTGTATCATAACAATACCGATACTTCTGCTTCAGTGTCTGCTCCGAAAAGAAGACCTCCTGGACGTCCTGCCAAATGCGGTCCATCAGGCATTCAATTGTCCGACAATTTCACCCACCGACTTGCACCCATGCCGGTCAAGCCAGTCGTCAATGCCCTGAGCCACCTTCACCGTCACGGCTGGGTCAATGAAATTCGCCGTCCCAATCTCTATGGCAGAAGCACCAGCCAAGAAGAACTCTATGGCATCGTTCGCATTCATGATGCCCCCCAATCCAACCACGGGAATGTTCACCGCCTTCGCTACCTGCCACACACAACGCACCGCCACAGGCTTCACCGCTGGTCCAGACATACCGCCCGTTGCAATGCTCAACACTGGCTTTCGTTTTTCAATATCAATCACCATGCCCATCAGCGTATTGATGAGCGACACTGCATCAGCCCCGGCATCCTCCACTGCCAATGCTATATCAGAAATCGAAGTGACATTAGGTGAAAGTTTCACAATCAATGTTTTATCATACACCTCTCTCACAGCCCTCACGACTGCTGCAGCACCTTCGGTAGTCACACCAAATGCCATACCTCCCTGCTTCACATTGGGACATGAGATGTTCAGTTCGATGGCAGGAATATGTTCCAATTCGTTTACACGGGCAGCACACGCCGCATAGTCCTCCAACGACGAGCCGCTCACGTTCACAATCATGTTCGTCTTGATGTCCTTAATTTCCGGGTAGATGTGTTCACAGAAATAATCCACTCCCTTGTTCTGCAGTCCTACGCAGTTCAGCATGCCACTCGCCGTTTCCACCATGCGTGGATAATCATTACCCTCTCTCGCATGGAGCGTGGTGCCCTTCACGATGATGCCGCCAATCTCCTCCAAGTTCACGAAATCAGCAAACTCGACTCCATAGCCAAAAGTACCCGAAGCCGTCATCACGGGGTTTTTCATCGTAAGTTCCCCTATCTTTGTCTTCAAATCTGCCATAATCTACATCTCCCAAGTTAAGTCGTTAATATCAAACACGGGACCCTCTTTGCACACACACACGTTCCCCTTCACCGTCTTCTCCACACAGCACAGGCATGCGCCCAATCCACACGCCATCATGTTCTCAAGGCTCACCTCACATGGAGTGCCCGTAGCCTTGGCATATCTTGCCACGCTCACCATCATCGGTTTGGGTCCACACACCGAAATGCGGTCAAACGTCTCCTTTTTCAGCAACGAGTGTTGTGTCACAAAACCTTTCTCCCCTTCAGAGCCATCCTCCGTAGTCACATACACAGGAGCAATGGCGTTGAAGAGTTCCTGTTCCAAAAGGTCGCTCTTGCTCCGCGCACCCAACAGGAACACAGGCTCCGCTCCATGCTCCTTCAGGTATTTGCCATAGTCGAGCAGTGGCGCAACACCCACGCCGCCGCCCACCAGCAACACCTTCTCGCCCTGCCGTCCGGCAGGTGAAAAACCGTTACCCAGAGGGAACACCAAATTCAGTGTATCGCCCACCTTCAACTCAGCCAACTTATGCGTGCCCTCACCCACCTTCTTGATGAGCAGCCACAACTCATTCTTCTCTCTATCTACATAATTAATAGAGATGGGACGACGGAGGAACGTCTGCGGACTTCCCTCCACCTTCACTTCCACAAATTGTCCTGGCACACACTCAGGCAACGGTTCCCTATCAGTCAGTTTCAGCAGCACATACGCCTCATGCGGCACCTCCACTGCTTTCACACTCAAATCTTTTACGTATTTCTTCATATATCTATTATACCATTTCTCTAAACTCTAAACTCTAAACTCTAAACCCTAAACTCTAAACTAAATCCCCCAACTTGCAGGGTTGCACACTCTTTCCAACTCTTTCTCCTGCTTGTCCTCCAACTGATAGAAGAAATCCATGCCCGTTTCCTTCTCCACCTTGTCCACCGACACAGCATAGTCCCTCATATCACCGTCACAAGCCCTGTTCGGGTAAATGAATCCAATCGCCTTCGGAACACGTCCCAATGCCAAGACAACCTTGAAGAAACGGTCTGGCACAGCAATCTTCAATCCCTGTCTCCTGCCAATGGTCTTCGGATTCGGAGAATCAAAGATGGGACCGCAACAAATGTACAGCGTCCCATAGTTCTTCGCCCATGAGCGGCACTGCATCTCAAGGTCATTCCAAGCCCCCGTATTCAAGTTGTGATTCTGCGGACAGATGTTTGTCATGCAGAATGACTCATCCATCGCCTTGTCCGTATTCTTATTGTCGCCAGCAGGACACATATGACCACGGTCATAGCCCGACCCGTTATAGTCAAACGTCTCCACCCTTGTCCGTTCGTTCATCGCCGGATCACCATGAAAATTGTTTGTGCGCTGCACCTTTCCATAAGCCCTTCCAGGTGTCAGGCTCCAGCACACATAGTTCGGACACATCTTGTTCACATCATACGAGATGATGAACTGCGACTTAAACAACAGGAACTCATCACGTCTCTTCAGTTCCGCCGGCTGCTCCAGATTCTCATAGGGCGTGATGGCAAGTTCTGCCGCCCGTTCCGTTTCTGTTTCATAATAACCGGCCTCAGCATCGGCAGCCTCCGCCTCCTGAGCAGCAAACGCCGCATTGCGTTCCGCGCTGCTCACCGTTGCCACCCCTCCGTTCACCTCCGAGGGGAGACGGTCGCCCTTGCAAGCCCACAACTGGTTAATGCCCGCCACCATGCCTGTCAGCGCGAGGCAAGTCAACAAAATAGATATTGGTTTTCGGAATGTTTTCATCTGCTTTTCGTCAAGTTTTCGTTGCGGCAACCACCACAAAGCCCATTTCCTTTCATTTTTCTTGCAAATTTAAGAAGAAAAAAGGAGAAACCTTGCTTGTATAATAAAAAAAAGTATTACCTTTGCATCGCTTTTAACAAAAGGCACCGCCTTTTTGCTATTTGCCTTGCCGAATTGGCTCAGTTGGTAGAGCAACGCATTCGTAATGCGTGGGTCGGCGGTTCGAGTCCGCCATTCGGCTCCAACATGAGGGTGTGCTGTAGCGCACCCTCTTATTGTTTGAATGAAACAAGCGGCTTCAACACCTCAGGCACCATGCTCATCTACAACACCACTTTCCAAGTAAGCACCGACAACGCTCAGCATCTCGTTGTCTATCTCCACGAGAAATACATTCCCGAGGCACTGCATTCTGGCATCATGAGACATGCCCGCATGAGTCGCATCCTCTCCCACCGCGACCCCGACTCCGAATGTTTTTCCGTTCAGTTCGAAGTCGAAGACATGGCTCTGCTTCATAAGTGGTATTCGACTGACGGTGTGCGTCTTAACAATGAGATGTCAAAGTTATTCAAGAACGACGTCGTAAGTTTTCCCACGATGATGGAAGTCATAGAATAAGCCCATGAAACCGACCTCTTCAACCGAAAAAATCATCCTCGGCGTTGACCCCGGCACCAATGTGATGGGCTATGGCGTATTGCGTGTCATGGGCAACAAAGCCGAACTTTTGGCTATGGGTGTCATCGAACTCAAAAAATACGCCAGCCACTATCTCCGTCTGGGCAAAATCTTCGAGCGCATCACTTCCATCATTGATTCCTACCACCCCGACGAACTGGCAATCGAAGCCCCCTTCTTTGGCAAGAACGTACAATCCATGCTCAAACTTGGGCGTGCTCAGGGTGTAGCCATCACCGCTGCCATCATGCGCGACATACCCATCACCGAATACGAACCCCGCAAAATCAAGATGGCAATTACAGGCAACGGTTCCGCCTCCAAAGAACAAGTGGCAGGCATGCTTCAACGCATGCTCCATATTGCCAAGGAAGATATGGACGTGCAACTCGATGCCACCGATGCCCTCGGTGCCGCCTACTGCCACTTCATCCAGATGGGCAAACCCGAGGTGGAACACAAATTCTCCTCATGGAAAGACTTTGTCAACAAAAACAGCGATAAAGTACATTCGTAGTTTTTCCACTTTTCATTTTCCACCAATTGACAAAGTAACCTTCATTTGTCATTTCTCGTTTAGTGAAACACTTTCCCGTAACTCGTTGAACCCCAATCACCGCCTTCCAGCACGAAATATTACGCGCTGGAAGAACGAAATATTTCGCGCTGACAGCGTGAAATGTCACGCGCACCGTGCCGATAAATCCTGACAAAAATAATTCATGAAGAATTTGTGGCTAATTGGCTACGCCGAGCTAAAGGTTCGTGTTTTGTTTTAAACATAAATTATCATGAATTAACCACAAATTTTTCATGAATTAAATTCTTAACTTAATATTACAAATATTATATTAATAGAACGTTCTTGCCATACAATAAAGTCGAAACATCATTCCAATTGTGGTGTCATGCTGCCAATAATGAATTTGGGGCTTGCCAGCATAAAAAAAGTGATTTTGTTTGTTGATATGAGAAGAAACAGGTAAATTTGCAATGCCATGATAGGGACTCTATAGATTATATCGTTCTATACACAAAAAAATCAGTGGAACTACGAACTCTAATGAATATTATTAAGACAAGAGGATACAGAAGAGTCTCTTGAGGACGATAGTATAATATTGCCCCCTAAACAATATTGGAAAAGGGGCATTATAAAAATAATAAAATCATGAAGAAAATGAAGAAAACAATATTTGTACTTATTTTATGTAATTTAATGTTACTGTTAACAGCATGCCAACATGCTTATTGAACAGAAAAAGAAATACTATTTGGAAATCGAGCGAATGATACTATATTCGTTCTGGTTGGGTCAGGAAGACCATTCACTTCTGTGGAAGCGATGGAAAAATATGAACGGGGCTGGGCATCACAGATTCCACCTAGTGGACATTCTACGGAACACGTATTAGATGCAGAGGAAAGGATTGTGTATTGCGCGATTCTAAGAAAACAGACATTGGATAAATATTCCAAAGAGGAAATCGTGGAAAAAAACCTTGTGGAACTTTACTCATATAGTTATCAAGATTTGAAGAAAATGGACTTCAAGATAGTGTATAGTGGTGAGAATCCAACAGATAGTATTCACACGGTCTCTATGTAAACAAATCAAACAAAGGAGGCTGTTACATGTAATGTGATGTTGAGGAGAATACAGATCTGAAGCACATGGTTTCACCTACTATCACCTATCCATAACTTGGTAGTTGCAGTCACTCGGAACTATGTCGAGTGCCTGTAACATAACTTTCAAACTAACAATTTGCAGAGAATAAAATGAAGATTTATAAAGCAGAATCGCAATTCTCAAGTGTTTTATTGTGTACTAAAGATACAAATGTTTTTGAGTATACGCATTATACATGTCCCCAGTGTAATTGTAAAATGCGTTTTTCAGAACACGACTTTCACCGTTACGAATTAAACAGGACGACTAAATACAAAGGAGTTTTTTCTGATTCATTCGTGGAGAAAAATAATTCCTTCTTAGAATTTGAATGTCCTGGATGTAAAATAAAAACCAGAATCTATTTTGCAATTTATTATGGAGACAAGTTCCCAAATGTCAAGATAGGCTCAGTTATAACAGAATGAAAGTATAACAGTTATGAATAAAATATTAGTTCTTTTCCCAATTTTGTTACTCTGTATAATATTAACTGAATGCACACCAGAACCTGCAGTTAGTTCGTTTCGATTTGAGTTTGTAAATAATTCTCTGGATACAGTCGGCTATTCTGTTTATGCTCATATAAGAAACTCAAATAGCGATGATGTGTTTTATATCCTTAGCGGCAATTTTATTGCCCCTATGAAGTCTGTTATCGGAGGCGCTCAGCATTACGGTGATGATGACTCATGGAGCAGTTTCTTTAATGAGAAGCGAATTGATACATTGTATATATATGTCGCCAAAGAAGTGCCAGAGGCGAAAGGCCAAAAATGTAAATTGCCTTATAATGACAATATACTTAAAATTTACAAATATTATGAGGCGAATACAGATTTGAAGCACATGGTTTCACCTACTATCACCTATCCATAATAAGAAATGAGCATTAAAGAAATCGCTGACGCATACGATGTGAAATATGAATTAATCGGTACTGCAGACTCGGATTTTGCACCTCTTGTTGTTTTCAACAAAAAAAATGCCTGTAAAATCATTGAAAAACTCCGTTTTGAATGTGTCCCGATTACGGGTTGCGTTGTTTGGAGGATAACGGGTGAAGACGTGAAAGCACTTATGCCCATTTTTGAGGCAACTCGATTCCACCAAGAATCGTGTCCGGCATTTTTACAAAGAAGTTGTGATGAAGCCTTTGCTTTTGTCAAGAATTATCCGCAATATACAAATGATATGTATTTTGAGTTTTAGCAATCTATTCGGTTTGATGAAATGAAAATGAGCGTGAATCGTGATAGTCTTCAGATCCTTATGGACGAAAAAAAGAAATAAAACGATGATACTTAATATTGGAGACATATTTACACTTCAAGAACGCGAAACGAAAAAATGGTTTACGTTTCAGATTCTTCATCTGAAAGGAAATGATACTTCGTATAATACGGTATATGCAGACTTGGATTATTGGAGCGACAGAAAGCCTGTTGCCAACGACCTTGCGGGAATGCAAGTGCTCTACTTGAATCACCATAGTTGGTACAATAAGGTCAGCATGTGTTGGGCGGAGGGTTGTCGCTTCCCCTTGAAGGCTGAGTTTGTTGGAAATGTCCCCGTGTTATATGACGGAGAATGCAGTAAGTATGGTGATTGGCCAGACGGAATCCAACAGAAAGAAACGGAAAAATGGAAAATGATTCCAACCGATCAGGTTGCGGCATATCAGCAAGCAGATTGTCAATGGGGAAGATTTTCCATGGTTGCCGGGAAAGGATATCCCATAGGATTGTGTAGCGTAAATGACGAAATATTAGATTTAATAAATGATTATGAGGAACTGAACAAGCTGCCAAGATTAAATCGAGTTGTAACTACACGTTATCGTCCTCTGCTAATACCCTTTCTTGAACGGAGATGGCTTATTCGGGAGCTCGTGTGGGAACATTGCGGACAGCCGGTCTTGGATGTCAGGTACACGCATATAGAAACACTTGAAGTGAACGACTCTGATGTGGAAGAGATTTATCTACCTCAAGACATCCGAAAGGTTACACTAAGAGGGAAACTATCACCAGACTTACGGATATATTCTCACAATGACGGATATTCGCTTGCACTTATAGTTGAGCTACAAAAAGATTATCTGCCCAATGTTGGATTGCCCAATCTGAAGGATTTGATTCTGCGAAACATCACAGGGGTTGATTTGACCAATGTTCCCGCCTTTTATCCACACCTTATCCGTTTAGGGTTGATTGGAAATCCAGGAATCATACACAATGTCTCATCTATCAAGCAATTGAAAGATTTGGAAAGATTGGTTATCCATGATTTGTTTGGTTATTCTTCTGTTGACTTTCCGTTGCCTGTAGATTTACCTAATTTGCAAAGCCTCTGGTTGGAAAGTATTCCTGCAGAAGTAGGCAGGGCAATCAAACGTTCCTATACATACAAGATACAAGACATGAGCATCACCAAACAACGTTCCCATGAATGGTTGCAGGAGAACATGAATAATCCTTTGCGCCATTGGGATGGAAAAGAGGCTATTCCTAAATCCCAATACAGCAAGGCTGTGACCTTATGGAAAGACGCACGGCGTAAAATTACAGAGGCAGCAAAAGAACCAGATACATTCTCGAACTCGATATTGTCCATAGCGTCTGACTATATTGAGGGATTCAATAAGATTGATAACGGTCTGCACTTTATTGAGACAGAAGAGCGCGAGGACATTTACAATGCATTTGAAAGTCTGCTTGATGAAATGAAAATGAGTGTGAATCGTGATAGTCTTCAGAGCCTTATGGACGAAAAAAGGAAATGGTAACATTCACTCTGAAAAAAAATTGGTGTTTGCTGATTTATATTAAACTTAATTAACATTTAATGTTCACCAATTATCATCAATGGGTCTTGGAAAATATACGAGAAATCAATAAAATGTCCAATATGAATCAAACTGAATTTATTCGTCTTTTTCAGGAAAAAGTAATTATACCTGTAAGTAATAATCCTGATATGTTGTATAAAAGGTATTGGGAGTGATTCGGAATCTTAATTATTGTTACCAAAGCAATTTGATTCAACTTAATTCGTTTAGAACTTTATTCACGATTAATAAATAAAGAAGTATGAAGTGTTATAAACCTTAATTCCGCAACACTATAGTTTAACATTATTTATAAGTGCCTGAGCAAC
>SAMEA3663276__coassemble_340_pt1 | contig 12731 bp, 9 predicted proteins | sample SAMEA3663276__metabat2_high_PE_014 | metagenome-assembled genome bin SAMEA3663276 (sample SAMEA3663276) | pig gut metagenome | biome: pig gut; feature: pig-associated habitat; material: faeces | place: China | collected 2013 | reverse complement strand
TTTTCACTTTTCACTTTTCACTTTTCACTCTTTATTTTTCACTTTTCACTTTTTTTTCGTACCTTTGCACCCGATTTGCACAGATAACTCAACTTCTTTGGAGTGAAGGAGTGATTAGAAGTGAAAAGAAGTGAGAGCCGAATGTGATGCTGGTGTCAGAGTATCGGCTTTTAACTCCTGAGCCAAGCGATAACTCCTTTAACTCCACCGAAATAAAACATCCGAAACTTAAACACAGATAATATATAATTAGGTATTAAAAACGAATTATGGCTTACAATTTGTTAAAAGGTAAAAAGGGAATTATTTTTGGTGCACTCAACGATCAGTCCATCGCCTGGAAGGTGGCAGAACGCGCAGTGGAAGAGGGTGCACAAATCGTACTTACAAATACAGCTGTTGCTTGCCGCATGGGTACCATCGCGGAACTGGCAGAGAAGACTAATGCAACTGTGATTGCAGCAGATGCTACCAGTGTGGAAGACTTGGAGATGCTTTTCTCTGAGGCTCAAAAGGCGCTGGGTGGCAAGATTGACTTTGTGCTCCACTCCTGTGCCATGAGTGCCAACATGAGAAAGAAGCGCACTTATGATGATCTTGACTATAGTCTCTTGGACAAGACGCTCGACATCTCTGCTATTTCTTTCCACAAGATGTTGCAAGTGGCTAAGAAACTGGATGCGCTGAATGAGAATGCGAGTGTGTTGGCTCTGACATACGTGGCAAGTCACCGCACATTCTTCGGTTATAACGATATGGCTGATGCCAAGTCGCTGCTGGAGTCTATCGCACGTTCGTTCGGTTACATCTATGGACGTGAGAAGGGGGTGCGTGTGAACACCATCAGCCAGTCTCCCACTTACACTACTGCAGGTTCGGGCATCAAGGGCTTTGATGGTCTCTACGACTTCTCTGACCGTATGTCTCCTCTTGGCAATGCCAGCGCCGACGAGTGTGCTGACTACTGCATCGTGATGTTCTCTGACCTCACGAAGAAGGTGACCATGCAGACGCTTTTCCATGATGGCGGTTTCTCCAACATGGGCATGTCGCTGCGCGGTATGACACAGTACAACAAGTCCTTCATCGAGGAAAACACCGATAAGGAAACAGGTAAGATTATCTACGGATAACCCAGCCACCAGTACATTTATAAAAAGAATCCCCTGACTTTCTCGACTGAAAGCCAGGGGATTTTTGTGTGGTTTCGCCATTGCACGATGGCTCAATTGCGTTGCAAAGATGCAACAGTTACTTCGTCCACCTCCAAGCGGTTTTCTAATACAGGCTCTGACCAACCTGCCTGTTTCTAAGCACTGAGTATCATTGGGAAACCAGAGCCAAGGTTTTCGCCATAGCCAATCATCCTCAGCATATTCTGTATCTTGGGGTTACGGGCTTTTGACACACCGCCTTCATAGATTTCCTTCAACGGCAGCATCAGCAAACCAGGATTGCGGAACACCGGGCGGTCTTCATGTTGCTCTATTCGAAGTACGCCGGCCTCCAACATCATATCAGCATGGATGATTGAATTCGTAAATGCTTCCCGTACAGCCTTATGTAACGGTGTGTCATCCACTCGCTGAATACCCTCCATGCGGAATGGACGTGGAAGGTCGAAGGTCACTTTAGGAATCACACGGCTAAAGAACTGATACAAATTGTTCTCCCAGCGCCCGTCGTAAGTCAATCGGTCGCTATAACGCTCTTCACCTATCAGATGGCAGAAGTCAATATAGTCCATCCTGAAGTTGGCAAATCGCTCTTGTATCGAAAGCCCCTTGCCAAACATCATCAGGCCAGCCATCGTCAAGCCCTCTTTCCCTGTCTCTCGGTCAACAACATAGCCGCCAAGGTTCTAGAGGAAGGTCTTGTCGTCCACTTCGTTCCACACATGTCCCTCGTTCCTGAACTGAAACAATGTGCGGTATCGACGCAGCGTGTCTGGGTCAACATCATTCATGTCGTAATGCTCCATTAGTGCACCGTCGTTTCCTCCCTCGTATGAGTCACGAATCATCGCCCTAACCTGCTGCTCCGTGCAATGGAAGTCACCTTCATGGTTGCGTTTGAACGTGTTCTTATAGACATTCTCATTCAGATAGACAGGCTTCACCCGCCAATCAGCCATCGGCACATGGATGCAGACAATTTGTAGCCCATCCACATCCACCACTTCCACATCACTATCCGTCAAGATGTTGTTGCTCACCTTATTGCTATTGATGGTGTTCCAGAAGTCCTTACGAATCTTTTCAGCGTCATCAACACCTTCTATCCGAAACCTCTTAGCCGGGTCATTCTCTTTCATGTTTTCAAAGACACCCAACAGAATGGTTCCACCCATCGTGTTTGCAAAAGCCGAATAGCTCTCCCATACCGACTTAGGCACATCGGTTTTAGCTAGTTTTGCCTCTAATGTCAACCGCTCACCCTTTTATAATAGTTTCTTTACGTCGTTCTGGTTCATATCTCTATAACGTTTTCATCAGATATTACAATTCATCCCAATCCTCTATTCCGCCGCCAACAAAAAGAATACCATAGCGATATCCTCCGACTGGTTCGAGAAGGCTAATATCATTTTTGTGCGCCCTTAGATATCTTTTAATGGCGGCATCACTGTCCTTCTCTACTTCTTTGGGCAAGACAAAGTAGGTGTATGCAACATGTCCATCTTTATCTTTCTTTCCATTAGCGAACCCTACAACTTTAAATTTTTCCCCATTGTCATTTGTTTTTGTCTTTATGATAAAGAGTTTCTTATCAACATTGTGCCGTTCAAAGAATTCATTTACGGTCATATTATCATCGAAATCAAAATCTTCTTTTTTCTTATTCAATGCGAATATACAATACTTCGCAGTATAGTCGTATTCGTTAGTCACGTCATGCTCATCTTCGTATAGAAGTTCGTAATCGTGAAAACATGAAAAGAATTTGTCAATCCGCTTGTTAAAGTTGTTGTAGGGTCCCATGCAAATGACAAAGGTCTCATTGTCTGACGCTTTCTTGACTATTCTAGCAAGTCTACTTAGATTTATATTCGGAATATCTAATACGTTAGCAAAAAAGTGTATAGTCAAATCTGCATTTGACTCGATTTCTGATAGATTTACTTGATCAATATATTTGTTTAAAGTCTTAATATCTGTTTCTTCCCATACATAATTATCATAGGCACAAACATGAGTCGTTGCTCGATCTAATGCTTCTTTTGAAGGCTCAATCAGAACAATCTTTTCTATTTCACACTTAATATCCTTTCTTTTCAGATAATCAAAAAAGCAGATAGTAGCTAATGCTTGGCCGCATCCCCAGTCCACAATCTGTATTCGTCGATTCTCAAAGTCTTCCCAAGAAAAATGATATAGTGCAACCTTCATTTTCTGTTGATGCATTTTACCGTATGCATATAAATAGTATTTCAATTCAGCATCTGTTCTCAGAAGTGCAACTCCTCTATTTAATATTTTCCACAATTCATCTTTCTCATCTTCTGTTAATTCTGAGACGAAATCATTCGCAATGGCTCTTATTTTATTGAATGAGATGCTCTTTATGGACCAAATCATATCATCGTATTCCTCTACAAATGAATTTCTCATATTCTTTTCAATCCTGTTATGGTTTCTGCGAAACGGTCTAATTTATGAGTGGAATAGTTATTTAGAGCCGCCTCTTTACTTGCATTCGAATAGCAATACTCGCAAACATGGGGGCAGGTGTTATACTCGCCAATATCTTTGCTCTTGATGCATCCGCAGAACTGGCGCTGGCCTTTGTCTCGGTTGTCACCATGAGTGGCGTAGGTGCCGTTGGGGAGGATAATGGCATCAGAGGGAAGTGGCTCAACATTGCCAAAAAGGTCGGCAGCGGGCATGGGATGGATGGCGACTTTCAGGAAGTCCATGAGGGCTTTGTCTTCGAAGGAAAGACGGATGATAAGCTCGTCGTCTACGCAACGATTCTTCACAATGCCAAGCTGTTTTAAGTCGATTTTCTCGCCACAGGTGGCCAAAGTGTAGCCCCATTTCTCGTTAAGAGCAGCAAGGCGTTCAGCAAACTCCATCATTTGAGGCTCCGTCCAATCTTGATAAGAGATTTGGTTTTTGTCGAGATTGACTTTCACTTTCCGATAGCTCAGTATGTCGGCGAAGCTAAAGACAAGTTTTTCCGTATAGCCAACCAACTGGTCGCCTATGCGTTCTACTTTCTCTAATAGGCTTTCAATTGTAATGTTGTCAGTGAGCAGCATAGGGTCAAAACGCCAGATGACGCGACCTTTGCCCAACCGATCTACCAGTTTCTTGAATGTGTCAATTCGGAAAGGAAGTGGCGGCACACCTTTTTCCAGCCCTTCGGCCTCGTAGTCATTCAGGGTGTACTGGATATAGCTGCCGATATTTCGTCTTTCCAGTTCATCTAAATGTTTGAGTAACGGGAAAGGATTTTTCGACCAAAAGACAATGAAGCGAGTATTTGGGTAGGATACGTATGACGGAACGCCATTGAAAGGATTCTTCCAGACCGAATAGCCTTCCTCCAACCGTTTGAAGAACCAGTCGGCATAAAACGCAGGAATATCTGTGGCCCTGCTCGCAGATACAATTATTGGTGCAAAAGCCTCTACTGCTTTCCCATCAGAGGTCGTAATAACAACTTTATCATTTCGTTTTTTTTCTTGAGACATACCTTGCTCCATTGGGTTGGTGGCTTGGAATCCGTGGCAAATATAGGAAAAAAGGGAAATGCCTCCAAGTTTTTTTGCCATTTTTTTCGATAATGGCAGAAAGACGTGGAGGATATGGGAGAAAAACGGGTCAAGTGCTTGATGTGAAGTGCTGTTTCCGCCCTACGTGCAACGGCGTTGTGGTGAGAGGGGGTGTGGGGGCTTTATTTCACTCGTATGGTCTTGCCGCCCACGATGTAGATGCCGCCTGGCTGCATGGCAGAGGTGAGGATGGGGGTGCCTTGCAGGGTGTAGGCTCCGGACTTGCCACCTCGGAGGGAGGGGCGTGGGGCAGTCACTGCCTGAATGGCATCGGGTTCCTCCTCGGGAATGTAGGTGAGGGTGAAGTTGTCGAAGATGGTCCAGTCTTGGTCTATGGTGGTCGATTTCTTCACGCCGATGCGGAGTTTGCCGTCCTCGCCCACATTGCAGATGAGTGAGTTGGGGTAAAGACCTGCACGGAAATAGACACTGGTCTGCTACATCGTGTTGGGCACGTAGCCGTAACCTGTAGCCATCACGCCGACTGCTCCTTTCTTGCCAGCCTCTTCGATGATGGACATAAGAGGAATGCTGACGTTCTTTGCGCCGTTAGCATAGAGAATTGCGTGGAGCCGTTCATTGGCGGCATTGTGAGTGGTGGCAGCGTTAGCAGTTGTGCCTGCGCGGTAGAAACCCTGGCGGGTGAGGAGATATTTGCCTTGGGGCAGTCCTTCAATAGTCTGATAGACATCGAAGGTGGTGTTGTACTTCTCGGCGCAGTTGTAATCTACCGTGGGAGAGCCTTTCCAGCCTGCTCCCGAGTTGCCTTCGAACGACGGGTTGACGATGTGGCCTGTGTAGTCCGTCTTTTCGACTTCGGGAAAGGAGGACACGCTCTCAGCGCGTACCTCGTTGTTTTTGTCCAAATAGACACGGATGGTTTTACCTTTCTTCAGACTGTAGCCTTCGATGTAGGCGGGTTCCTCTTGTCCCTTGACAGCGATGCCCACAGAGAGGGTGGCATCGGCGTTGGCGGTGATGTAGGCAGAAGTCTCGTCGATGAGCTGGGCAGTGAGGCCCGTGCCTTTCACCATGAGGGTGATGGGTTGTACGACGGAGTTGTTCTGCTGTGCCGTGAAGGTGACGGTGGAGGCATCGTTGGTAATGGTGGTGGGCTGCTCGAACACGGGTGCCCACTTGAAGTATTGCAGACCTTTCAGGGTGGCGGTGTTCTCGCCCTTGAAGTTGCTGACGATGAAGTAGGCACGATTGGCATCGGGGGCTATCACGCCGTTCCATCCTGTGGGCAGGAGGTCTTTCAGCGAAAGAAGGTTTTCGGTAGTGCTTTTCGTGTCTTCTGCATTGATGTTGCTGTAATAGACGAGGTTGCGGGCATCGACCACGTCGCCGCTTTTCACGCTACGTGCCGTGCTGGAGTACATGGGGTAGAGTTTCGAGGTGTAGATGGAGTTGTTGGCTCCACGGTCGCCGAAGCCTATCTTCTTGCCGTTGCCAGCCGAGATGACGCCCAGCTCGTTGTCGATGTTGACCCAGTCGCTCTCGAACTGCGTGAAAACACTTCCGTCCAACTGTTTATGGGCGATTTTGTCGCCCTTATTATAATATAATGTACGCGAGGTTGCCATGAGTTCATCTGTGGAGATGGCCAACAAGCCTCCCTTCGCTGCTGTGATGGTGGCAGGTGCATTGGCAGTCACGTAATCAAGATAGATGAGGGCGTTCTTGGGGGTGGAGTAGAGGACAAAGCGATGGTTGAGTGTGCCATCGTTGGTGTTCAGTTCTCCGTTCATCACATAACTGTTGCCTTCCAGAAGGTAGTTACCTTTCACCACAGGGGTGGCATTTGTGCGTTTGCCCTGCACTTCGTACCAGCCAAGGATGTTTCCTGTGTTGTTGGCGCGATAGGGCACCACAATCTTGTTCTTGTCGGGTGAGTTGGCAGCGAAGTAGCCAGTGTAGGATTTCAACCCTTCACTCCATGAGAAACAGGTGAAGCGGTCGTTGGTGGATGCACGGACAATGTTTTGGCAGGGGATGAGCTTTGCCTTGCTATAGGTCTTGTTGAACTTGTCCCATCGGGTGGGTGTGAGTTTTGCGGTGGAAAGGATGTCGTGCATCAGATAGGTCATCATCACACGGTGTGCTTCCACACCCATACGACGTGCTCCCACATCGGGACGGAGTAGCCATGAACCGTCGGAGGTGGTCTTCTGACGCGCTTGGATGTATTTGTATGCCATGTTTTCCAACATCAGCGCATGAGGGTCTTGAAGGAAACAGGCAAGGGTGGAGTAGGAGGTGATTTGGTCGTAGAGGAAGAGGCTCCAGTCATTGCCGTTGGGCATTGCCAGTTCGCCGTCGGGAAGGGCAAGCCAATTGAGAATGCTGTCCTGCACTTCCTGATTGTGGTGCATCAGTGCATTGGTCTTCCATGTTTCGGTGCCATGAAGTCCTTGCTGAAAAAGCTTGAGGGCAAGGGCTGCCTCACCCAATTCTTGCTGGACAACATTCTGGTAGGAGGTGTGGAAGAGATTGTGGTTTTGGAGTGAATAGTCGTCATAGAGGTTCTGCCCTTTGTAGAGGTCAGCAATGGTCTTGGTGTCATACCAAGCGTCGATGACGGTGGTGTTTGTCTGGTCGGAAGGGTGTGAATAGCTGTTGATGGCAAACTCGCGCAACCGCTCGAACCATTTGGGTGCTAACGCATCGTCAGGGAAAAGCCCCAATGTGGCTGCCAGCACGTCAGCCTCCCACCCATTCTCTTCGGCTTTGGTGTCGCCCGCATAGCCTGTGGGGATGGTGCGTTCCAATTCGTAGTTGCACTCGGCTTTCAGCAGGGCATAGATGTAGCCTCTCTGTGCATCGCTGAGGTTGTCCCATTGGAAGAAGGCGGAGTAAGCCACTGACATTGCCCATAGGGAGGACTCCCACACATGGTCGGCATTGGAAACGGATCCCCAATAGTTGTTGCCTTTGCACACTTTGAGGCGGTTGGCTTTATGGGTGGAATAGGCGAAGACTAATGATTTCATTGCCATGTCCTCTATCTTCTGCCATGTGACCCCTGAAGGCAAGGCGACGTTGGCAGGCTTTCCATACTTGACGAGGAAGGCGCATATCATGCTGAGGTCAGCATTGGGACGCACTCCCCGCTCGTCATTAGCCATCGTGTTCTCACCCTTGAAACACCCACAAACCTCACCTTTTTCATTGGGGTATTCGCACTCCTGAAAGTCATTGACCATGTATTGGGAAAAGTTTGCCAGCATCTGCAAGAGGTCTTGCTTCATGGTGCTTTCCGAAACAAATTCAGAAGTGATGACACCTTCCGTATAAGACACAACATCCTCTTGAGCATGGACGGTGAATGCCCATGCCAAGAGGATGCATATGAGAGTTTGTTTCATGTGTGATTACTTGAGACGCGCAAGGGTCTCCTTGATGCGCTTCATCGACTCCACGATGTTTTCATCGCTGGTGGCGTAACTCATGCGGAAGCACTCGGGAGAGCCAAAGGCATCACCGCCCACTGTTGCCACATGACCCACTTCGAGCAGGTACATGGCGAAGTCGGTGGAGTTATTGATGACGCGGTCGCCATCTTTCTTGCCGAAGTAACTGGAGCACTTGGGGAAGAGGTAGAAGGCTCCTTGCGGGTCGTTCACTTCGAGACCAGGGATTTCTTTGGCGAGTTTCACGATGAGGTTCTTGCGACGCTCAAAAGCCTGACGCATGTCCTCCACACACTGTTGTGGACCAGCGAAAGCCGCCTCGGCAGCCTTCTGCGACACTGAGCAGGGACCAGAGGTGTACTGACCTTGCAACTTGTTGCAGCCCTTCACAATCCACTCGGGAGCAGCGATGAAACCGATGCGCCAACCGGTCATGGCGTAGGCTTTCGACACACCGTTGATGACCACCACGCGGTCTTTGATGTCGGCGAATGAAGCCATTGATGCGTGCTTGCCCACATAGTTGATGTGCTCGTAAATCTCGTCAGCGATGACGATGACTCGTTCATGCTTCAGCAACACATTTTTCAAACCTTCGAGTTCCTCCTTGCTATACACAGAACCCGTAGGGTTGCTGGGTGAGCAGAGGATGAGGGCGCGAGTCTTGGGAGTGATGGCTGCCTCCAACTGGGCTGGCGTAATCTTGAAGTCCTGTTCGATAGGGGCATCGATGAAGACGGGTGTGCCTTCAGCGAGGAGCACCATCTGCGGATAAGACACCCAATAGGGAGCGGGGATGATGACCTCATCGCCAGCATTGACGAGTGCCATGATGGTGTTGCAGACAGACTGCTTGGCGCCATTCGAACAGAGAATCTGAGAGGGCTTGTAATCCAGTCCGTTCTCATTCTTGAGTTTGTTCACGATGGCCTGCTTCAGTTCCGGATAGCCAGGCACGGGGCTGTAACGGCTCCAGTTCTCTTCTACAGCCTTGATGGCAGCAGCCTTGATGTGGTCGGGAGTGTTGAAGTCAGGCTCACCGACACTAAGGTTAATGACATCCACGCCCTGAGCCTTCAACTCAGAACTTTTCTGACTCATCGCCAGCGTGGCACTTGGCGAGAGTCTGTTTAATCTTTCTGAAAGATTTTCCATAAAGACCCCTCCCCCGCCTCCCCTGAATGGGAGGAGTAGAATGTTTGTGGGGGAGATTCTACTTATGTTTGTTTTACGTTTTTATTTCTGTTAATAGGTAACCACTCCCTCCCTCCATAGGGAGGGTGAGGGGAGGGTCTTCTATTTATTTATTGAAATGCAAAGTGTGCCCCATGCGCTCCTTCTTGGTGCGGAGGTAACGCTCGTTGTACTGGTTGGGGGTGATTTCGATAGGTACGTTCTCCACGATTTCGAGTCCATAGCCTTCGAGTCCCACACGTTTCACGGGGTTGTTGGTCAAGAGGCGAATCTTGCTGATGCCAATTTCACGCAAGATTTGTGCGCCTACACCATAGTCGCGCAAATCGGGGTCGAAGCCTAAATGGATGTTTGCATCGACGGTGTCCAGTCCCTCCTCTTGCAGTTTGTAGGCGGCAATCTTGTTCATCAGGCCGATGCCACGACCTTCCTGAATGAGATAGACGATGGCACCTTTACCTTCCTTCTCAATGAGTTGCATGGACTTGTGCAGTTGCTCACCGCAGTCACAGCGCTGGCTGCCGAAGATGTCGCCTGTGGCACAACTGGAGTGCATTCTTACGAGCACAGGCTCGTCGGGGGCCCATTTTCCCTTGATGAGGGCGACATGCTCCAAACCGTTGCTCTTCTGACGGAAGGGGATGATACGGAAGTGTCCGTAAGCAGTGGGCATGTCTGCCTCCACGCCTTTTTCCACAAGGCTTTCGCGTTGCAGGCGATAGGCGATGAGGTCTTTGATTTGGATGAGTTTCATGTCGAACTCCTTAGCCTTTTCGATGAGTTGGGGCATCCGTGCCATGGTGCCGTCGGGATTGAGAATCTCGATGAGGGCGGCGGCAGGTTTCAGTCCAGCCAGACGGGCCAAGTCGATGGAAGCCTCGGTATGTCCAGAACGGCGCAGCACACCATTATCTTGTGCATAGAGCGGATTGATATGTCCGGGACGACCGAAGTCGCCTGATTTTGCTTCAGGATTGGCAAGCCACTGGATGGTGGCGGCACGGTCATGCGCACTCACACCTGTGGTGCAACCTTCGAGTTTGTCGATGGTCACCGTGAAGGGAGTGCCTAACATCGACGTGTTTTCCTCCACCTGATGAGGCAATTCCAGTTCCTTGGCACGCGAGATGGTGATGGGAGCACAAAGCACGCCACGCCCTTCGCGCAGCATGAAGTTCACCTTCTCGGGGGTAATCATCTCTGCAGGGGTGATGAAGTCACCCTCGTTCTCTCGGTCTTCATCATCGACTACGATGACGAACTTTCCCTGTCGAAAGTCCTCTATCGCCTCTTCTATTTTGCTAAACTGAAAGGATGTATCCATGTTAGTTGTTTATTAGTTTTTTAGTATGTTTTTGACAATGTGGTTGTCAATCTGTTCAGAATATTTGATGACGGCACGCAGGTCTTTGCGGCGGCGTCGGTAGAAACGGAAATCACGTGTCTCCATCACAGGGTAGCCATTGAGCAGACGCAGCACTTGACGGTCTTTGCTGTTCGATAGCACCTCCACCACATATTCCGTTATCTGGTAAATGCCTTCAGCTTGCATGTCTTCACGTTTGGAAAACCAGAAACGGATGATGTAAGCCATATAGCCGAAGAAAGTCGAACGTGGCAACGCTCCCAGATACTCACGGCTCGTCGTGATGAGTTGGTTCAGCGTCTTGTGCATGTCTGCATAGTCGGGATCGTGTATGATGACTTCCTTACGGGTGATATTGCGTTTGGGCCGGATGCCCAGTAGTTTCTTCCACAGGTTGGTGTAGGCATCGATGTTGAACACGGCCGAGTCGTTGTTAGACTTCACGGTGAAGAAGATGCCCAAGGGTGCCATCACCAATGTGCTGAGCCAGATGCCGAGCCAGACGGGCATTCCTCCCTCGCGGCTCACCTTCATGGCACCCGTGTCTATCATGTAGTAGGCAATGAAGATGATGACTGCCACCACAACGGGAAACCCCAATCCACCTTTGCGGATGATGGCACCCAATGGTGCTCCCACAAAGAAGAAAATCAAACATGCCAATGACATCGTGATTTTCTGCCAGAACTGAATCTGGTGCAGGCGTATTTGTTTGTCACCGTATTCCATCACATCAGCTTTACTGCTTGCATCCATCTCTTGAAATCCTACCTTCTGCAATGCGCTTATGATGATGCGCTGCTTCTCCTGTGAACTTGCCTTGGCGTATAGGGTGTCAACGTTCACTTTCGACTGTGGCACAACGAACGAGGTCTTTGCTTTCTGTGCCAGATAGGCATTCTCCTCCTTCTCTAACGGCTTCTTCATGCTGTCTGTCATTTGCGCCACGGTGCTGGAGTCATAGTCCGACAAGCGTGTCTTGTGCGGGATGTTCAGCGCATAGTGCTCCATGTTGTGGCAGAACTCCACGCTCAGACTGTCATAGTAGTTCTCCATCGAGTCGATATCGTGCGTCAACTGCTTCATGGTCTTTGTTTTCGCACTGCTCGCACCGCCCGACCCCTCCTCTTGGTCTGCCAAATTGAAGTTCGTGTCGAAGTCGATGATGAAGTGCTTCTCCACAAACGTCTCTCGTCGGTAAGGCACATTCCTTGTTTGCAACGCATTGCTGGACAGGTTCTCGAACTGTTCACCTTGATAGAGGTGTAAGAGCAGGTGCATTTTGTCGCTCGTGGTTTCCAGTCGGGCTGAGTCAGCCAGAATGATGTGTGCGCGATTCACTCCGTCCTGCATGTTGTAGATGATGACATCGTAGAGCATGCCTGTGTCCTCATTCTTGTGCCTCACATACAGGTTGATGTTCTCGATGCCGTCGTAAAACACCCCTTCGGGAATGTCCAGTTCGGGCGATTTCATCTTCAGCGACGTAATCATCTGGAGCAGTTTCTGTTGGGCATCAGGCACAATCTTGTTCTGGAAATGGAATGAGCCTAACGACAGCAACGATACCAGGATGATGAGCGGCATCAATGTGCGGATAAGCGAGATGCCAGCAGCCTTGATGGCAAGCAGTTCCAGCCGTTCACCGATGTTGCCGAATGAAATGAGCGATGCCAGCAGAATGGCAAGTGGCAGTGCCAATGGAACCAGTGTCTCGGCAGCGTAGAAAAAGAGCTCTACGTACACGTCAAAACTCAGTCCCTTGCCAATCAGTTCGTTAATCCACTTCCACAAAAACTGCATCATGACGACGAACAAACTGATGCAGAACGTGCCTGCAAACAGCGTGAGGAAGTTCCCCAGGATAAACAAATCGAGTCGCTTGATGAGTTTCATTCTTCTGCCAAAAGCATCTGTTCACACTAATTCAAGATGCAAAGGTACGAAAAAAAGTGAAAAGTGACCAAAGAAAAGTGAGAAA
>SAMEA3663276__coassemble_300_pt1 | contig 13840 bp, 11 predicted proteins | sample SAMEA3663276__metabat2_high_PE_014 | metagenome-assembled genome bin SAMEA3663276 (sample SAMEA3663276) | pig gut metagenome | biome: pig gut; feature: pig-associated habitat; material: faeces | place: China | collected 2013 | reverse complement strand
TTCGTTGTTGAAGAAAGCATCCGAACCTTTAGCTCGACGAAGTCAAACTTCAATTTTTAATTTTTAACTCCTTACTCTTCTTCTCCTAACTTCCAGTCCTCGATGTCGCTGAAGTCGCCCTTCAGACTGGCGGCAATGGCTTGAGGCTTCTTATACATCAGTATCACCACGCTGTTGGGGTCTTTCTTCGACTGCAGCACGGTGATGTCGCTGCCATCCTTCTTGGTGGTGAGCACGGTCTTGAAGCCTTTGCCCGACAACTGTCCGGGCAGTTTCGTGCCCAGCGCCTTGCCTGCCTTGTCGCCACGCGAGACGAGAATCTTCATGTTGTCAATGCGGTCGATGAGATCGGAAAGGTAAGGCAAGTTGAACTGCTCAAGCGGCAGGTTCTTCAGCATCCGCTTCGTCACTACCGTGGTGTTCATGTCGCCCATGTCGCTGTACTTCTGCAGCACCTCGTCCTGTGCGCTCATCGTCAACGCAGCAACGAGCACAGACATTGTCAAGATCAGTCTTTTCATTCTCATTTAAGTTTTACAAGTAAATCTTTGTTTTCATTCAACCGGCTGCAAAGTTAGAGGTTTTTTGCCAAATACGGAAAAAAAATCGTAACTTTGCATTGGAAAGGAGATTCATGGCATGAAAACAAACCATCTCATTGTGGCACTCGCCACTGCGGCTTTGTTGCTGACAGGCTGCTTCACCTCGCACAAAGGAACGAAGGGCAGCAACACGGTGCTGGCTACGGAAGACCCGTTCAAGGAGACGGACGAGGTGACCATCAACTTCAAGAAGATGAAGGCGCATGACTGGCAATACCCGCTGGAGGATGCCAAACTCATCAGCCCTTTTGGCGGCAAACGACCCAACCACAAGGGCTCTGACATCAAGACGAAGGCAAAGGACAAGGTGAGGGCTGCCTTCAAGGGAGTGGTCACCTTCTCAGGACAGATGAGCGGCTACGGCAACGTGGTCTTCATCAGCCACCCCACCGGGCTGGAAACGCGCTATGCCCACAACTCGAAGAACCTCGTGAAGAAGGGGGAGAAGGTGAAGCCTGGCGACGTGATTGCCCTCGAAGGACAAACGGGCAACGCCACCACCCCACACGTACATTTTGAAACACGCATCGGCGGCACTGCCTTCGACAGCGAACTCATCTTCGACCACAAAAAGCATAGGCTCCGCAACGTGAAACTGACGGCGAAGAAACGCAATGGAACGGTGGATGTGAAAGTGAAATAGGCAGAAGCCGAAAGACAATGCGCAAGTTTATGCCTGCTCCTGCACTGACCCCTCGCCAAGCAGTTCGGGCATAGGACGTGGCTGCCCCTATTCATTCCATGTCTCACATTTTCCTTGTTTAATTGAACGGTTTCGGGAGTTTCCCATATCGACTCCAAGCACGGAAAAAGGTGGCACATTTCTTCGGAACGGCAAATAAACCCCACGAAAAACTTTTTTCTCTTCCCAAATTGTCGTAACTTTGCACGTTAATTGTAAAAACTATGGCATTAAAAGAAGTACCCGTGCTGCTGCTCACGGGTTATCTGGGCAGCGGAAAAACAACATTGCTCAACCGCATACTCGGCAACAAGAAAGGCATACGATTCGCCGTCATCGTGAACGACATCGGCGAAGTGAACATCGACGCTGACCTCATCCAGCAGGGTGGCATCGTCGATCAGAAGGACGACTCGCTCGTGGCACTGCAGAACGGCTGCATCTGCTGCACGCTGAAGATGGACCTTGTGGAACAACTCACCGACCTGGTGAAGATGCAGCAGTTTGACTACATCGTGGTCGAGGCATCGGGCATCTGCGAACCTGCACCTATCGCCCAAACCATCTGCTCCATCCCCACGATGGAACCCAAATACTGGATGAACGGACTGCCACGACTCGACTGCATCGTCACCGTGGTCGATGCCCTCCGCATGAAGGACGAGTTTGGCTCAGGCACATCTTTGCAGAAACCTGACATCGGTGAAGAAGACATCGAGAACCTCGTCATCCAACAGATGGAGTTCTGCAACATCGTGCTGCTCAACAAGGCTGCCGAAGTGGAACCCGGCGAACTTTCACGCATCAAGCAGATTGTACGCGCCATCCAACCCAAGGCGGAAATCATCGAATGCAACTACGGCGACGTGGACTTCGACAAAATCCTGAACACGAAGATGTTTGACTTCGACAAAGTGGCAACCTCCGCTGCCTGGATTGAAGCAGTGGAAGGCGAACACCACGACGATGAAGATGAAGATGAAGAAGAGGAACATGAACACCACCACGATGAGGAAAGACACGAGCACCATCACCACCATGATGATGAAGAAGAACATGAGCATCATCACCACCATGATGATGAGGAAGAACATGAGCATCATCATCACCACCATCATCATCACGATGAAGGTGAGGCTGAGGAATATGGCATCGGCACCTACGTCTATTTTGCCCGCCGCCCCATGAAACTCGGCATGTTTGACGATTTCGTGGCACGTCTGTGGCCCAAGAACATCATCCGTGCCAAGGGCATCTGCTGGTTCAAGGGTGAGGAAGACATCTGCTACCTCTTCGAGCAGGCAGGCAAGCAGTTCTCGCTCAAGAATTGCGGACAGTGGTACGCCACCATGCCGAAAGACCAACTCGACCGTCTCTTGGCCGCCGAACCCAAACTCAAGGCTGACTGGGACGACACCTATGGTGACCGCATGCAGAAACTCGTCTTCATCGGCCAACACATGGACAAGGACATGAAGCACTTCCTGAAGGAGATGCTGGATGCTTGTCTGGCAGAGTGACCCATACAAAAAATGGCGGTCATTCCATCACGGAATGACCGCCATTTTTTTGTTGCAACGTTACGATTCCTTATGGGATGGCGGTGACTTCTGATGAGTTCGGATGAGTTCGGATGACTGTTCCCTTGCAGGTAGGGTCATTTCTCCTGCGAATAGGAGGCGATGATGCGTGGCCGCACGAACCGGGTGAAGACCACATTCAGGAGCCAGGCGATGACGCGGTAGGCCGGATAAGAGGTGGCGGCCCCGTTTTTCAGGAAGGCTATCACCTTGCCCAACCTGGAGGCTTCCCTGTCCAGGTCCACCTTCTGGATGGGCAGTGCCCTGAGCGGCTTCACACAGTCCTGCCACTCCTGCCTGCCGAGGTCTGCCTTCAGCATCTTGTTGTAGAACGTACGCAGATAGACATCTATGTCTCTTCGGGCAGCCTCCATGAGTATGCCGTTGCCTTGCTCCAGATAGTGATTCATTTTCTGTATTCTCATGGTGAGTTCCTGCAGATAGACCAGCACTTTTCCCTTCGCACCAGTTGTCAGGAGAGACTGAGCATTGCCCTGTTCGTAGCGGTAGATGTTGCTGGTGACAATGCGCAAGCGAGGCGAATGGGAGAAGAGTTGGAAGGTAAAAAGTTGGTCTTCCAACATGCTCCCCACAAAACTTAGCCCATGCTGTTCCAACAAGGAACGCCTAACAAACTTGAGCCACACAAAGGGCAATGGTTGTCGATTGTAGAACTCTGCACCGTTGCCGTCGAAAGAAATCTGTCCGTCAGGTTTTGTATCCGGGTCATAGAGCGACAATCCATCCGTATAGACCATCAAAAGCGAAAAGGCAACCACATCTACCCCATCGCCACAGAAGTGGTCGAGGATATACCTGTAGCCCTTGTCGATGACGTAGTCGTCGCTGTCCAGGAAGCCGACCCACTCGCCACGTGCCACCTTCAATCCTGCATTCCGTGCAGCCCCCGACCCCCGATTCTCCTGCGTGATGACCTTGAACACTTCGGGGTGCTTCTTCTCATACTCTGCCAAGATGGCGGCACTGCCGTCGGGCGAGCCGTCGTTTACACAGATGACCTCGTACTCCCCCACTTCCAGCCCTTGGCGCAGCAGGGAGTCGAGGCAGCGGGGAAGGAACTTCTCCACGTTATAGACGGGAACAATGACGGATAACTTCATGACTTTCATTTATTTTCTCATTTCTCAAACATGGATTTCAGCGGGAATTTCTTCTTGAAGACTTCTTGCAATCGGCGCTCCACCTTCAGGGCTTCCTCGTCGGTGCAATAGGGGCTGTCGTTCAGACAAATCGACTTCATTTTTCCTTCTTCCAGAATGCGGCAGATTTTCTCCACATTACCCAAGGAAAGACCGATGGCTGCCCTCGAATCCATCTTGCTGGGATAGAATCGGTTGCTGGCAAACTGCCAGAAGCGGAAGACATACTGATTGAGCGACACCTCCTTGCGGAAACGTGCACAACTTTCCTCCATCAACTGGGGTTCTTTTTCCCACACTTCCGGGATGACCGACTTGAGCAATGGCTGCTCCGAGTGCCGCCAGCGGAAGAACTCAAAACTCTCCAGCCCTGTCTGCATCAAAGAGGAGAGGAAGGATTTTCCCCACAGATGGGGTCCGAACCACTTGCGGGGTGCCTGCTTCACGGCGACCCGGCGGCTGAAGTGGCGGTTCACCACCGCCATGTCGCAGAACATGATGATTTTAATGCCAAAGCGGTCGATGGGGTCATACCACGGACAGGAGTACAGCGTCTCAGCATTGCAGTCGCAAGGCAGGCCGTTGCGGAAGTAGTCCTCTGGCACGGCAGGGGCATTGATGTACATATCATCGTTGAAATAGACAAAATGCTCCGACAGGCCGGGTATCTTGTCCATGTTGAGTTCGATGGTGTGGGAAGAGAACGTGGGAAGGAACTTCTCCGGGATATAGTCTTCGTGGCGGACCAGCACCAGTTTGGGACATTCGGCATTCACCCACTCGGGGAAGGTTCCGTTGGTGACCAGATAGACTTTGTTCACCCACGGGGCATACTGCTCCACAGCGCGGAACCAGTAGCGGAAGATGTCCCAGTTTCTGAATCTTCCCCTGTCCGTGATGGGTTTCTCCGGGCGATAGTGGTTGTACTGCTCAATCCATGCAGGGTCGCTGCTGTCCACCCACGGCACCACAAAGTCTATTTTACAAGTTTCCTTTTCCATGTTCCTGCTTTTTTTAGTTTAATGATTATCCGCAATCGCACCACCAACTGCTTATTTCAGACATGCGTTCATTATCCACACGAATGACACGAAATTTCACATAGCCATGCGGAAAAAGAGAACACAAAGCCGCAAGCGGCGACCACAATCCACACTTCATTGCCTGCTATTTTGGCAAGGGCGTTCGCCTTCACAATGGTGACTATTTCCACACCACCTAAGATACACACAGAATCTGTACAATAGACTATTTTCATCGCCGAATACGGGTTTTATCTCACAAAGTTATACCTTTCTGCGGAATCCAGCAAGAAAAAGAAATACTTTTTTGCAAAAATCATGCAGGGCAAAGAGAATCAGTGCCCTACAATCATCTTCCTCACACACCCTTCAAACACATAGGTATAAAGCCAATAAGTGAGGCGATAAATGGGGTAAGAGTGGAGGGAGCGGTTTTGCAGCCACTTAATGGTGCGTCCCAGCAGCGTGGGTTCCTTCTGCCTCTCCAGCAGGGCAATCCCCTCTGGCCGAAGCAGACGGGTGTAGCGCGACCATTCATCGCGGGTGAGGGAGATGTGGCACAACTTGTTCATGAAGGTACAATGATGACTCAGAAGAAGTCGCCTGGCTGCTGGTGCCAAATCGGGGGTTTCTTCCGACTCCAAATAGCGGTACATTAAGGTGAAATGGAAGTAGAGGTCGTTGAGTTGCACAAGAACACGCTCCTTGTTCACGGTCCGCATGATGGAGCCTCCGTTGCACTGCTCGTAGCGGTTCACGTTGCAAGAAACAATGAGGAGCCGTGGATGGAGACGGAAGACATCGAAGTTGAACAGATTGTCTTCAAACGCCACTATCTCAAACGTGAGATGATGCTCCGTCAAGAACTGATGGCGGTAAAATTTATTCCAGACCGTCGGATCCCAATTCTTGTTGTAGGCTTCCACCCCGTCGCCATCGAACAGAATCTCCCCATCGGGCTTGGCATCGGGGTCCACGAGCGTCACTCCGTCGGTGAAGACCATTCGGAAACCGAAGTTGAGCACGTCGGGCTTCTCGGACAAAGTTACCCCCCCCAGATTTTGCCCTGACGGCACAGGGGCGGGCTGGCAGAAATGGTCGTAGAGATAGCGGAAGGCACCATCCACCACGTAGTCGTCGCTGTCGATGAAGACGAGGTATTCGCCCCGGGCGCGGAGCATGCCGGTGTTGCGCGCGGCGGAGAGGCCGCCGTTCTTCTGGGTGATGACATTGATGAGGTCGGGGTGCTTCCTCTCATAGTCTGCCAGAATCTTGCCGCATCCGTCGGGCGAGCCGTCGTTCACGCAGATAATCTCATACTCCCCCACTTCCATGCCTTGGCGCAGCAGCGAGTCGAGGCAGCGGGGAAGGAACTTCTCCACGTTATAGACGGGAACGATGACGGATAGTTTCATATGGTCGGTTTTGGCATTTGTGCTTGGACAAAGAAGATTGCGTGACTTTGTGGCAAAGATAAGGCTTTTCCTCTTATCTGCAAAGAAAAAGAGGAAAAGAAACGAAAAAAAGCGAGAAAAGGAACCCCCTTTTCTCGCTTTTTTTCGTGTTTTTGCATTCCAAGGTTCGTTTTTCACGCTTTTCAGGGTGAAATTACCTCCAAAAGTCGGCACGGTGCGCATGACATTTCACGCACCCTGCACGAAATATTTCATCCTTACAGCGCGTGTCATTTCGTGCTGGAAGACGATGATTGAGGGGTGAGAGTTTTAGGGTTGAAGGTTTAGAGTTTAGAGTTTAGAGTTTAGAGTTTAGAGTTCAGAGTTCAGAGTTAAGGGGTTAGAGACTGAGCGAAGACACAACGCTCAACTCTAAATCTTCAACCCTACCCTCCCAAGACTCCTTTAACTCCAAAAGAAATTGATGCAGCATACGAACCTTTGGACGAAGTCAAACTTGAATAACATTATAAAATAATTTCGTCTAAATGTTTTGTTGTTTTGAAAAAAAGTGGTAACTTTGCCATCAATTCTAATTGACAACGAAACGTTTATGACGAAAATCATCAGTTTTCTGAACCATAAGGGCGGTGTGGCAAAGACGACCACATGCGCCAACCTGGCGACTGCCCTGTGGATTTTGGGCAAGAAGGTGCTCATCATCGACACCGACCAGCAGTGCAACCTCTCGGGCGTGCTCGGCTTCTCTCAGAAGGAGGGCGACCCCACCCTGAGCGACTGGCTGAAGGAGCCCGTGCCTGCACCTATATATATAAGGTATGACGGACTGGAGTACATCCCTGCCTCGAAGGCGCTGCGCAACATGGAGGCGGAACTGCTGAACAAGCGGAGCCGTGAGACGATTCTGGCACGGAAACTGGAACAGGTGAAGGGCGAGTATGACTATGTGGTGATTGACTGTGCGCCAGGCGACTCGGTGCTGAACGACAACGCCCTGTCGGCTTCCGATGCCGTCATCATCCCGACAGAGTGTTCAGGCTTCTCCTTGCAAGGCATGCAGAACCTGCTCTTGGCAATTAGAGAAATACAGCAAGAAATTAATCCTAACTTGCAGATTGACGGGTATTTATTGGTAAAGTATGACAAGCAGACGAAGATAGCCAAGGAGGTGAGCCGTTACTTTGAGAAGCAGAGCGAAGTGCCCACGCTGAAGACGCGCATCAGGAAATGCGTGAAGTTTGACGAGAGTCCGCTGGGTCACCAGACCATTTTCGAGTATGCGCCCGACAGCAACGGTGCCGAGGACTACATGCGCCTGGCAGAAGAGCTCACAGGGCTGAAACGCCCGAAGGACTGGAAGAAGAGAGCAATGAAGGCGGAAGAGGAGAACAGAGCAGAGGAAGAGGAGAACTAGGAGAGAACCAGGAAGACCTGGGCTCACCTAGGAAAGCCTAGGAAGAACCAGGAATGCCTAGGCTCACCTAGGAAAGCCTAGGATAGCCTAGGATAGCCTAGGATACCCTAGGCACCCTAAAGAAAAAAAGCAAGAACCCCAAAACCCAACGATATGGCAACCAACAAACGTAAAGACCTGGGCATCGGCACCTTCCTCGACGAGGTGAAAGCCGACCAGACGACCACCCAGCGCAAGAGCGCACCCGAGACGGAACCAGAACCAACGGTGCAGCAGCCCGAAGTCCCCTACTACGGCATGAATGGCGGCAATCCACGCGGTGTGCCCTACCCCTCCGTGGGACGTCCTGCCAAGAAGCAGTCGCTGCTGAGCAAGAAACTCGCCAAACTCGTCTATATCGACGACGAGACCGAACTGCAACTGCGTCTCATCAAGACCTTCCAGAACTACGACTACAAGGAAGTCATCTTCACTGCCATCCACGAGTTCATGGAGCGACACTACCGCGACATGCGCCTCGACGAGAGCGGTGCCAAGAAGGTGGACCACGTCATCAAGGAATACAAGACCCGCAGTTGAGTTTGTAAAATGAAACAAAAGCCTGCTGTTGAGCCTATAAATGAAACAAAAGCCCGCGGTAGAGCCTATAAAATGAAACAAAAGCCCGCGGTAGAGCCTATAAATGAAACAAAAGCCTGCAGTTGAGCGAGACAAAAAAACATTATCCATCATGAAACACATGACTCTCCATTGAGTTTCATCTTTTAGAACCCACCGTTGAGCCTATGAAAGCAAAACTCCTTTTGGTGCTCATCTGAAACAAGAAAAAATAGAAAAATACAAGAAAAAGGCATTTCACTTTCTCTATTTTTTTCTATTGGTGTCCGCTAAACTTTGACGGTCTCGTACACGTGTTCGTATGAGACCGTCAAAGTTTACCGGACAGCAATAATTTTCTTATTTAAGTTTGACTTCGTCGAGCTAAAGTTTCGGAAGTGTTTTTCCACAACGGATTGCACGGATTATACGGATTTTTGAGCCTCGGCGGCTCCTGCCATTCGGATTGTTCTGCATCCCGCCATCGTCGCCTCTTGCGACGAAAAATCCGTATAATCCGTGCAATCCGTTGTAAAAATATATCCGAAATTTGAGTTTTCTTATTTTCTTTTGTTTTTTCTTGTTTTTCTAAAGCCGCCGAAGGCGTAATTCTTACACCGAACTCACGTTAAAAAGAGCGCCCTCTCCCTGATTGCAGGGAGAGGGCGCTCTTTTTTGCATTCTTATGGGTTACGCCCGCTGGGGTCACTTCACTTCCACGCCGAGGGCATTGTACTTCTTGCCGCCGCGGTAGATGACGAGCCTGCCGTCTTCGAGCACTTTCTTGCCGTCGGCAGGAAGAGGAGCGGCGGTCACGTCGTCGATGGCGGTGTTGAGCACGCAGTTGAACTTCAGCTTGTCGATGTTGCAGTTGGCACCGGTGATGGTGATGCGCAGAATCTGCTGACCTTCAGCAAGGTTCTTGAGCAGTTTGCCCTCCTTGACGGTGTAGGTGCCCCAGTCGCTGTTGCCGGTCTGTGGCACGGTCACGTTGGCAAGTGTGGTGAGGGTGCCGTTGGCATTGACGAGACTGATGCGGAAACTGGAGTTTGACACGCCTGAGGAGACGGTAGCCTCGTAGGTGTATTCGCCTGGCTCGGTCACGTTGACGGTGTACTCAGTCCACTCGTTGGCAGCGGTGTAGCCGATGACGGTGCCGTTGTTGCCCTTCACGAGGTCGAGGCCTTCGGCATCGCTGCGGTAGGACTTGGCGTCGCCCTCGGCTTCGGAGTTGGCGTCGTGGAAGGTGAGTCCTTCCCCGCCCTTGTCGAAGTTCTCAGCCTGGATGGTGCCGGGGAGTTTGACTGCCGTGCCGGAGTATGGCGTGCGCTTGTTGTTGACCTTGAGCGTGTATTTGATTTCCTTCGATACCTTTCCGTCGGTGGTGAGAGCCTCTGCCACCACGTTGTAGGAGCCTTTGGCTGCCGGCTTGTAGGTTGCCTCGAATGGTGCCTCGGTGACGCTCTTGACGAGTTGCTTCTCCACGTAGAAGTTGACGCGCTCGATGTTGTCGGCGGTGGAGGTGGCGATGAGCGTGGCGGGTTCGCCGACGGTGGCAGCCTTCGGGTCGGAGGTGACGTTGAGCTTGAGGTTGTTGTCAATGTCGAGGTGGTTGAAGACGAACTTGTCGATGTTGCCGTTGCTGCCGGTGATGTTGAGACGGAGGATGTGCTTGCCCTCAGCCAGCGAGACGAGGGTGCGTCCGTGTACGGCCACGTATTTGTCCCAAGTGCCGTTGCCTGTCTGCGGGATGACGACGGTCTCGCTCAGTTCGCTCACGGTGCCGTCGGGCGACTCGATGGAGAGGCTGAAGCTTGCACCTGTGCCGCCAGCGGAGACGTAGGCATCGTAGGAGTAGGTGCCTGCCTTGGTCACGTTGACGGTGTATTCGCTCCACTCGCCCGCTGCGGTGTAGCCGAGTGCGTAGCCGCCATTGCCCTTCACCACGTCGATGCCGCCGTCGGTGCGGTAGGATGCGCCGTCGCCCTCCTTGTTGGAGTTGCTGTCGTGGTAGGTGACACCATCGCCGCCCACGTCGAAGTTCTCAGCCTCGATGGTGCCGGGGAGTTCGTAGTCGGCGCCCTTGAAGGTGGAGCGCGGGTTGTAGGCGGTGAAGGAGCCCAGACGCTCGTAGGTGTTGCCCTCGATGTCGAAGACCACAGCCCTGAGCGAATACTTGCCCGTGGTGGCTGGTGTGTATTCAGCCTCGTAGGCAGCGTCGAGCGTCTTCTCGTTGACGGATGACGGCTCTCTGATGGTCTTATACTTGGTGCCCTTCACGTAAAGGTCGATGTGGTGGATGGTCTTGGTGCGCAGACGTGCATTGACGGTGATGGTGAGCGGTTCACCCTTGGTGGGCGAGAGGGTGGCAGGCTTGATATAGACGGATGCCTCCTTCTTCATGCCCGGGAAGGGGCTCGTGGCGTTCTTTGGCGCGTCGGTTGCCATGTATTCGCGCAGCCACTTCATGGCAGGACGGTCTTTGCCGTCGCGGATGATGCCTGAGTTGCCGTCGGTGGTCCATGTGTGTCCATAGATGTAGCCCCACAGCGTGATGCCGGCGCAGTAGTCAGCCTCGAACATATAGGGGATCTGCTCCTTGTAGCGCTGCAACTGCAAGTTGTCGTCGGAGGTGCCGATGTCGTACTCAGTGCTGTACATCGGCATCTTCAGCGCATTCTGGATCTCCACCATCGCACTCTTGAAAGCATCGAAATTCATGTCGGTCAGGTCATGCGACTGGCAGCCGTATGCGTCAATCGGTGCACCAGCGTCGCGCAATGTGCGCACAAGGTCGATGAACTGGGACTTCTGCCACTGGAACGTGTTGTAGTCGTTATACACCAGAATGGCATCGGGCCAACGCTCATGCGCCAACTCGAAGGCACGGATGATCCAGTCGTAGCCCGTCTTGCCGTCGCCGCCCAAGGCTGCCTTGTAGGGAGCCGGAGCATGGCCAGCCACCGCCTCGTTCACCACGTCGATAATCTCGAGGTTCGGATAGTGCTTCTTCACGGCATCATACCACTCCACAATCGCCTTGTACTGCTCAGCCGTGGAGAGGCGGTCCATCCAACCCGGATACTGCGAGCCCCAGATGAGCGTGTGGAACTTGAAGGGGAAGTTGTACTTCTTGGCATAGTTGGCGGCATTGTCTGCCCCACTCCAGTTGAACTGCCCCCGTGCACTTCCCTCAATGGAAGCCCACTTCGTCTCATTCTCAGGCGTCACCTGGTTCCACAACTGGTAGAATTTCTCGCTGCCATAGTCCATCTGGTAGCCCGTGGTGATGTTACCCAGGAACTTGTCGGGATTCTTCGACAAACCCTGCGTCGTGTAGGAAGTCTGCGCACAAGCCGTCAGCGGCAAAAGGCAGCACAGCATTCCAACTAAATAGGTGGTAATAGTTCTGTTCATAAAAGATGTTATTATTTTGTTAGTGTTTTGGCTCATTTTAGCCTGTTTGCAATCATCCGCATCATTTGGAAAAGGAACATCGAAAAAGGAGAATCGACAGCACACTCATTCTCCCATCTCCCCAAAATCCGTTGCAAATATACTAAAAAACTCTCACACCAAACACATTCCTCCCTTTTTTTCATCTTTCTTGCCCCGGATATTTGGCCGTTTCCGTTTTTTTCCCGTACTTTTGCCTGTGAAATCTGAGGATTTCAGTTCGCGTAGCCAATCTGTGGTGAAAAAAGAACTCCCGAAACTTAAATTATGTAGTTACTCAACATAAAACTTGCCATATGAAAAAAATCCTATACCTTGCCATTGCAGCCTTGATGACACTCAACCTGACCGACATGAAAGCGGGAGAAGACCCACATGGACTCTACCACCTCAAGAGATTAATCTACCAAAATGGCAGAACCACTGTTCCTGCCTTTCAACAATACAAGTATGCCGCCGACTCGGTCGGACTGCTCGTGATGTGCCAACAGGCACCAACTGCCAACCAATGGGGACGGATGCAAATCGAGATTCGGGAAAATTATCCACTGAAAAACACAGGCGAAACACCCCAAGGCCCTGACGGACACGGCACACAAATCTTCAACGTCAATGCCAACCAGTTCTACTTCAAATGGTATAACCAGCAATGGCCCAGCATGAGCAAACTCAACGAGTTCATCACCGAAGTATATGCCAAAGACAACATCAACCCCACCGTGGCAAAGGCTTTCAGCATGCTCGAAAACAAAACAGCCCCGTCAAACAACAAGCTCGACGGCTGGTGGCTCCGCATCGCCTCGGCACCCAATCCCGACGGCTCAGGACAGCGGCAACCCGTGCAGACACTCTGGAAAGCATACACCTCAGACATGTCAATAGTGGTCTATATGCTCAACAACGGCAACGCGATCGGCTGCAACACCGCAATCGGCACAAAATACGAAAACGACACCACCATCTACGAGGCTGGACACCGCTGCGACATCCACTGGATCAACAAAGACTGCCACGCACTCACCTTCGTGCAGGAAGACAACACCAAACTCACCGAAATATGGGTGCGCGGAGGACTGCCACAGACATGGCAAGACATCTTCAACACCAACGTGCCCCTCTACAAAGACGGCAACAAAACCATCATCGACGCCGTGAAATCAGCCATGGAAGGCAACCTCAAACAAGCAGAAGCATCACTCGCCGAGGCTACCGACGAAAAAGACGCAAACATCACCAACCTCTGCATAGGTATATACATCATCGCAGCCAACCTCTTCCAAATGGCAGAAAACCAGGGCGACAAACAAAACTACACCGAATGCCACGACTTCTGCAAACGCCAGCTGCAGAAGATAAACGACTATGCCGATGCAGGACACACACCCGACGCACAAGCACAAGCACAAATCCACCAGATAGAAATCCTCAAAGCCCTCGCCACACACCGCACAGGAAAAACCGAAGAGGGAAAACAACAACTGGAAGAACGCAAATCAATCATCGACGCCGAAATCAACCGCTACAAAAACGTGGCAGGCATGGAATCATACATCAACTCACTCCATTACCTACAACTCTGGATGTACAGCCAAGCCTACGACATCCTCGGCTCATTCCAGACAATCATCATGCTCGATGCCCTGACACTCATGGCACCAGCCATCACCACCGCCAACAAACCCCTGCTCCTCAACACCTACGCCAACTGCCACCTCCTCGACGGCAAACAAGAAGAAGCCAAAAAACTCTGGCAACAAATCAAAAACCTCAACCCCAACTACTTCAAAAGCCAACCAGCCAACAACCCCCTGAAAAAGGCTTTCGGCGAATAAACCAACAACCTATACAATAAAGAACTGAAGTTTGACTTCGTCGAGCTAAAGGTTCGGATGCTTTCTTCAACAACGAACCT
>SAMEA3663276__coassemble_275_pt1 | contig 14516 bp, 12 predicted proteins | sample SAMEA3663276__metabat2_high_PE_014 | metagenome-assembled genome bin SAMEA3663276 (sample SAMEA3663276) | pig gut metagenome | biome: pig gut; feature: pig-associated habitat; material: faeces | place: China | collected 2013 | reverse complement strand
ACATTATCTTCCTCTTTGCCTGAGATTCTACCCCCTCCCTGTAGGGAGGGTGAGGAGAGGGTCTGTGATGAGGGGAGGGTCTGAAGGGTCTGGAGAGTATTTTTTTCTATTGTCGTGTCCCATCCACCAATCACAGTTCCCTTGTGCATGTCGATGCCCGTGTAGTTGAGGCTGCTGTCTTCATATCGCTTGAACTTATACACCGCATCGTTCATCAGTTCGCTGTTGAACACATTCAGGCTCACCAGCAGGTCGAAGTCGCTGATGCTCAGCCCTGTCACCTTGCGGAACAGTTCAGGCTCCAAGTTCACAATCACATCTTTGAGCGAATACTCGCGAAAATCCGTCAAGTACATGAACACCGGGATGCGTGTGGCAAACTTGATGAGTTTCTGCTGAATCTCCTTGCGTTTGCTCTTATACTCCTTCTCCGCTTCCGTCAGTTCCTTCTTCTGCTTCGGCGTGAGGTTCTCGCCCTGTTCGCGCTTCGTCTTCTTCACCTGTTCACTCTTGTTGATGATGGTCTCAATGTCCTGATTCAGCGAACGGAAACCCTCAATGTTCATCAGCGCCTTCATTGCTTCAGGCGAGTTCATCAACCGGCTCAGCGTGGTATTGTCCACGTTGACCAGCACCGCACTCTCCCACCTTCGGGCCAGCAGCGTGGCGGTCGTGCCGCTCATCGCCATGTCGAGAATGCCCGCCGCATCAATCTCCTTCATCGAACTGCCGTCATACGCCAGCACAGGCAAGAAGCGAATGAACTCCTCCACCTTCTTCTCGGGGTTCGGCTCGTGCAGGTTCAGTTGGCAACTGTACTCCTCCACCTGTCGCAAGGCGCGGTTGGGCGCAAAGTCGAACACATAGCAGTAAGGCTTCAAGATGACCTCTTTGCCCCATTCGTCGCGTGTGGTCCAGGGCGACTGCACCCGAAACGCCGCCTGAAAGTACGTTTCGGGCGAACGGGCATTGCGCAGCATCAAGATGCCCGTCCAGGGCCGCACCGTCACACCCGTGGAGAGTTTGCCGCACGAGAGCGTGATGGTCTTCGTCTGCCGTGGGTCGCCCTCTGTCTGCATCGCCTCATAGACAGGCACCACCGCTTCGGCACCCATCCCTGCCTCGTTGCCAGCCGCCACCACCACTTCGTAGTCGTGATAGAAGCGGTTAATGGGCTTTGCCATCAGGCGTTCCATCGCCTTGCAGGCTGCCACCGAGGGCAGAAACCAGTAGGTGTGTTGCAGATAGCCGTGCAGACGCACATCGCTGAAAGGCATGGGCGGCCGTTCCTTTCCCTGCTTCAGTTCGGTGATGATGTTCTCCTTGTAGGCCCCTCGGATAAGGTCGAGCCACTTCTGCACATGCTCCTCATGCACGAAGCCCCGTTCGTCGGCACGAAAAAACTCATTCAGGTCGAACTCGTCAAACTCCCCTTGGTCAGCCACCTCCTTGATGCTGTCGGGCAGTTGGTAGGTCATCATCACCATCTTGGGCAGCGACTTGTAGGGGTTCGGCTTCCCCTTCGTTTCGGGGTTGGTGTCCCACTCCTCCTTCGCCCGTTGCTCGTCCGAGTAGGTCCAGTTGTAGATTTGCTCCTCGATGAACTCGCCCGTGCTGATGGCCCGAAAGGGTGTGCCCGACAGGTAGAGGTAGGCACGGGTGGTGAGCGGCATCAGTTCCTCGTCGTAGAGTTCACGGCTGTCCAGTTCCTTGCGGTCGGCAGCATCCTCCGCCATCAGTTCGCCCATCTCCACCGCACGAGCCAGTTGCTCCACGTCCTGCTTGTTGTAGAAGTCCTTGGCATGCTTGCCCCATGCGCCATAGTGATACTCGTCCAGCACGATGCAGTCCCACTCCACCTCCTGAATCCACTCGTTGGTCGCCTTGATGCCACCAGCCGCATTGCGTCCCAGCACATCCTGAAAGGAAGCAAAGCACACGAAGGGCTTTCGTTCGTTCACCCGATTGAACTGCGCATTCTCCCCTTTCTCGCAGAACTGCCAGCCCTCAAAGTCCCGATGCGTCAGCAGATCCTCCTTCCATGCCGTCTTCACCGCTGGCTTGAAGGTGAGCACCAAGAGCCGCCTCCAGCCCATGCGCAGCGCCAACTGATAGGTGGTGAAGGTCTTGCCGAAACGCATCTTGGCGTTCCAGAGGAAGTGCGGAATCAGTTGGGGCGACCCCGCCTTTCCTGTCCGTCCAGCAGCCTGTTCCTCCCGATAGAAGGACTCGAAGTACTCAGCCGTTTTCTTCACAGCCGCCCGTTGTTCGGGGCGCATGGCAAAAGTTTCCGTGCGCTCCAGCATCGTCTCGCTCCCAGCCTTCACCGCCTTGATGGCACGTTCCACATCGCGGACGGAGCAGCGGAACCACTCGCCCTCGGGGTTGTAGAAACCAGCCCCACGCAGCACCCGATGCACCGCATGGTCGTCGAACGAAGTGCCGTCCGCCTTCATGGCAGAGCGCACCAACACGATTTTGTATTTCAGATGAGCCGTCCTGCACTGTTCCGCCACCCGCTCCTCAGCGGTTCGCACAGTGTAGCCCACCTTCAGCAGCCCGCGATGCGACGGCACCTCGGGCAGTTCGTAAGCATAGATGGAAGGTTGCCCCTCCACTCTGGCTTGTAGTAGTTCTGTAGTTGCCATAAGCAGTTTTGTTTATGGCACGAACTCTGAAAAAAAGGGGAAAACTTTTAGAGCACGGCAGCGCAGACCTTACGTATATTCAGCAAACGAGAACGTAATGTTGGCTTCTGTTTCGCAAAGGCCATATTGTAACGGTTCTGCATGTTGATGAGCAGTTCGGGCGAGATGCCCAACGCCGCTTCCACCATCAAGGCAAAATCCGTTGAAACAGGACGTTTCCCATTCAGAATCTCATTCAGTTGCGTGTAAGGAACTCCCAACAATTCTGCAAATCTCTTCTGCGAGATGCCTCTGCTTTCAATCTCTTCTTTCAGCACATCACCCGGATGTGTCGGTAGTCTCTTGATAGTTTCCATTGTTGTGCTCCTTTCTATTGATAGTGATTCGTAATATCTGTCACGGTGCAGATGCTGACCAACGTCTCTTCGCCTTCGACCCTGATCTTAAATTCCAACCTATAGTGATAATCTATACGGATAGAGTAATAGCCATTGTCGAGTGCTTCGAAGTTCAACGAATTAAAGACAAACAAGTCCTCCATGCGTGTGGCTGCCATCAACGTATCTATTCGTTTCTGATATTTTTGTACCACAGGCTTCTGAAATCTGTACTTTTTGTTCTTGCAGACACCAGACTCGTAGAGTTCTCGTAAATAGTCCTTTTCGTATTCTATGACCATTGCACTTTATTTTGAGTGCAAAATTACGAAAACTTTTTGTATTCACAAAAAAAGTGAACTTTTTTATTTTTTTTCTTGACAGTGACGAAAAAACCCTCTATCTTTGCAACGTGTTTTTCATAGTATTAGATTTAAGGTTAACAAAGGTTCGGGTTGCAGCGGCAACCCATTTTTTTTGCCCTTAAGTTTAGTGCCCCGAAAAAAACACTTTCTCCACACACTATTTGGGTTCTTATTATTAGAGGCAGCCGGTCTTATGGGCTGGGGCAAGAGGCATCAGCACAATACCTTTTATACATATTCTGCACAATAGCCTTCATTCTATTTCTCAAAGACTCGGGTTGGAGGACTTCAAAATCTTCGCGATGCGAGAGAAGTTCCTGCTCAAAGTCATAAGTTGGCTTCAAGTCATATTCAAAAATGGAGTGTTCAGGTGTCGTGACTGTTTCACGTTGGGATGAATGAAGAGGCAGGGAACGCAAGTATTTCACTTGAGGGCTTGCCACCTTAATCACAATATGCTCACAGGGCACACCTTCTTCGATGATGATGCCAAAGGAATCACTATAATACTCGTTGATGTCAAAGTCCTTAGGATATTTGAATGTTTTCTCTTCTATTGTTAATGTGCTGATACGATCAGTAGCAAAAATAAGAGTCCTTTCATCATCCAATGGCTTACCCACAATGTACCAACGTTGACGAAACAACTTGAGTGCATAAGGCATGAGCGTGTGTTGTGTTGGTGTATCCCTATCGAAACTCTGATAAACAAACGAAATAACTTTATTCTCTCGCAGAGCCTGAATGATGTTGGGTAGGAAAGGCTCGCTTGATGGTATGTGCTCCAAAGCAATACGGCTACCCAAATCTTCTGCTTCACGCACTATTGAACTCACAGCCACACTATTGACAAGCCACCGACGCAATTCCCCATTGCGATAGTCATCATCATCCTCCACATGATAGGTGTTATCGTGCTTGTCACAAATGATGTTCAGGTTAAACAGCATTTCAATCTCCTTGCGATGATAGTCAAATGTGCGGCGAGGAATATCTTTTCCATCATACAAATAACAATCCTGCCAGCGCTCATTCAACTCTTTCAATGTGATACGCCCAGCACGATAAATAGTGGTCAACTCCCAAATGTAACGTGCAAACAAATTCTTAGCCATAACCCAATTATTTTCGCAAAAATACGGAAATAAATAAGACTGTGCAACGTTTTTGCCAAAAGATTGTGTATCTTTGCAGTATAAACTCAAATGAACACTTAACAAATTAATCAAATGGAAAATTTAGATTCAATCATTAGTATCCAAGATTTGCTAAAGGGGAGGAATGACGAATTCGACAAGACCTCACCCGAACGTATCAAAATGGTTAGACATGCAGACCAAAGACTCTCATCAGAAGGAGTGGAAGTTCTTGGAAAGATGTATTATGGAACCACCTTGTATAATCTATACCGTACAGACCGACAAACATTTTTTGACTATCAAAGCGAACAGAAAAGGAAACTATTTGAAAATGTTGACTATATTGTTGCTTTTATAGGTGAAGACAAATTAGACTCAAGATTTGTTGGAGTTTACAAAAATGATGGCATCAAATCTCGAACTGGATTTGATAAGAATGGAGAGGAAATATGCGTGTTTAATTTTCAAGAAGTAAAAGGATATGATGTTTTAAAAGAACGAGTAATCGTTAATTGGAGAACTCCTGCTAATGGATGGAATCAATATTGGAACAACACAAAAGAAGTCGTACGTATAGATGGAGGACTAGAACATAACAATATCCCAATATTTAAAAGATACGAAGATGTTAGATTAAGTTATCATGAGTTAAAAAATATCATTAACTCTAATGATTCTGAATGGAAATCAAAATTAGAGGCTTGTAATTGTGTATATGTTATCTTAGACAAAAGTAACGGGAAACAATATGTTGGGGTGACATATAAAAATGTTAAGCCAGGTTTGAAAAGTGGCATTTGGAGTAGATGGACTGAGTATGCTGATACTGGACATGGTGACGATGTCACATTAAAGAAGTTATGCACGAATGACCCCAATTATGCAAAAAATAATTTTCAGTGGTCTATTCTTGAAACATTGCCTTTGAATATTATCCCTAAATTGGCTATCGAAAGAGAATCTTTATATAAAGAGAAATTAGGTACTCGAAAATACGGATATAATAACAATTAATCCAGTTTTCCTCTCCACTGTGCAACGTTTTTGCCACATCTCACATTACCTTTGCATCATATTCACTAAAACAAGTAGATATGAAAGCAAAGGTAATGTGTTCTAATGCAGATTTCCAAGAGAATGTTGAACAGTTCTTGGATGATTTATTAATGGATGTTGATACCGACCACTACTTCGACGAAATCGAAGTGAGGTTTATCAAGAGCGACTGCACATTTGGCTATGCCAGCGTCTATGATCTGTTTTTCTATCGTGACGTCTTATTCTTTTGGACACAAGACAAGAATGCCAAAGATTGTTTCACGTTGAGCGATTTTGAACTCACCGGAAGGCTCAAATATCTGGAAGTCTTTGAAGACATAAAGATTCAGCCTGTCATGTTCGCTGGCTTCTATACAGGCTATCGTGATGACAAGGGGCAGAAAATCTACACGGGCGATGTAGTGAAAGCCACCATGTTTATGGAAGCGGATATTCCTTCAAACGGAGAAATGAGCCGCGCGAGAATAGTCAATGAAAGACCCCATAGCGGCTATACGACCATTGCAGGCGTGAACAGTTTTGGTCATAGAAATGATGATTACTATTACATCCTTGATCAAATCCCCGTCCCCCTGCGAAACACAAAGAAAGTCAAAGTCATTGGCAACGTGTTCTACGACTTAGACCCCGAAAGTCTCTCCGTAAACATAGGCGAGCGTTGTGCCATGCTAGCTTATCCATACAAAATCCATCGCCGCAATCTTCATATCAAGATGGCACATGCGCCCTACTTCATCAGCAAGACATGGCAAGATAAAGCATTGAAATTCTTGAGGGACGAGCCTTGCTACGAAGACCTCCCCATCCATTTGCCTTAAAACTCACTCCAACCTATCGTCTCCCTGAAAAAGCGTTCCACATTCTCCCCTTCCGACAGTTCTTCCAGAACGGGTGTTCCACAGCCTCAAAATCGGTGTGAGTCACACCTATGGTAGTGGTCTGAGTCACACCTATGATAGGGGTGTGACTCAGACCGATTTTGAGGCTGTGGAACAAGGTATCTACCGTGCCTATTCTTCAATCGAAAATCCGATGCTCACCACCGCCTCTCTCACCTCCGAGTCGCTGATGCCTTCGCCTCTGACGGTAGCGACACCGCTCTGGAGGTCAACGGATACGGACTCCACACCCTTGACGGTGCGGATGACTTTCTCGACGTTGGCACGGCAATGGTTGCAGGTCATGCCCTTGATATGGAAGAAGAAGACCCTCTCCCCCTGCCCCTCCCCCGTAATGGGGAGGGGAGAACCATCCGGGGTGTTTGCTGTTGAGGAACAAGCCGCATGGCTCTCCCCATTATGGGGGAGATGTCCGTGAGGACAGAGAGGGTCTGTATGGCAGTGTCCGCAACTGCATGCAGACTTGTGCTGCAACTTCATGCGGAGCACATTGAGCAAGAGGAGAACGAGGATGCCTGTGCAAGTCCACTCGAACCAGCCTGCCACATCGTGACAGCAGGCGTGAGTGCTCATCAGATGGTCGGTGAACCACTCGCGGGGCAGCAGTTGGTCAATCGCCACACCGAAGAGGATGGAACCTGTGATGATGGCGGCGAGATAGAGCAGGAGCGTCTTCTTTCCCAGCACTTTGTTGATGACCAAGATGCTTGCCACATTGCAGGCAGGACCAGCCATGAGCATCACCAAGGCGGCTCCGGGTGTCAAGCCCTTCATCATGAGTGCCACCGCGATAGGGATGCTGCCCGTGGCACAGATATACATAGGCACACTGATGCACAGCACCAAGAGCATACTCAGGGCGGTGTTGTCCTTGAAGATGGCGAAGAACTCGTCGGGCACCAAGGCGGTAATCAGTCCCGCCACGATAAGACCCACAACCAACCACTTACCGATGTCCTCCATCATTTCGACAAAGCCGAACTTGAGGGCAGAGACGACCCTCTCACCTACTCTCCAAGACCCTCCCCTCACCCTCCCTACAGGGAGGGAGTGGTCACCTTGTTCGTTAGTTTCCGCATTACATCCCTCATTGGCAGAGATACTACTCCCTCCCTGTAGGGAGGGTGAGGGGTGGGTCTTGGGGGAGAGGGTCTCCAACGTGACAAACGCTCCACCCATCACTGCCGTAAACAATGCCGCAATGGGACGCACGATGGCGAAGGGAAGTCCCATGAGCGAATAGGTGGCGAAGATGCTGTCCACGCCCGTCTGTGGAGTAGCGATGAGGAAGGACACCACAGCACCTTTGCTGGCGCCTTCACGACGAAGAGACATGGCGGTGGGTATCACGCCACAGGAACACAAGGGCAGTGGCACTCCGAAGATGGCGGCATTGATGACCGAGCGCATCGTGTCTCCGCTCAGATATTTGTTAAACCATCCGTCAGGGATGAAGGCATGCATGATGCCTGCCAACAAAAAACCCAACAGCAGATAGGGCGACATCTCGTTGACGATGCCCACGACTGCCTGCAAAACATTCAATACATAATCCATTTTTTTTTCCTTTCTTTTTTAATTGACGGTGCAAAGGTACGAAGAATGTTTTGCAATCAGGTTGCAAAGTTTGTTCACCTCGCAAAAAGTCTATACCTTTGTATCAAAATCAAGGAAAGTGAGAAAAATTATATCTACATTATTATATATATGGCTCATCGCCACCCCTGCCTTTTGCCAAACGGAAACTGAGGGAAAACCTATGGCGTGGGAGGATTTTGTGGAACTGATGGCAGAAGAGGAAGAAGGAATGGACGAGGAGTTGATAGAACAATTGCAGGAGGTGCATGCACAACCCATCAACATCAATGAGGTGAGGAAGGAAGACTTGGAGGTGCTGCCGTTTCTGAGCAAGGAACAGGTGGAGGGAATTGTGAAGTATGTGGAGAAAAACAAGCCTGTGGAGAGTTTGGGAGAGTTGATGTTCGTAAGGGAGTTGGGGATGAAGGAGAGGGAGATGCTGCGGTTATTTGTGGAGGTGAGGGAGTTGCGACAGAATCGCGACACACAAGACCTGACGACAGGGAAGTTGCTGCGATATGGAAAGCATGAGGCGGTGTGGAGGACGGATGTGCCGTTTTATTGGAAGGCAGGATATGCAGATGTGCCGGCGAAGGTTTTGGAGAAATCGCCCAATAAGGTGTATCGCGGTGACCCGCTTCATCATGCGTTCCGATATGCTTTTTCGAGCATGGGGCATTTGCATGCCGGATTAAGTATGGAAAAGGATGCAGGAGAACGAGGGGTGGACTATGTATCGGGGTATGTGATGTTGAAGGAGGTAGGATGCGTGAAAAGTGCCATTGTGGGCAATTACAAGGTTAGTTTCGGAAAAGGTCTGGCTATAAATAGCGGAATGAAATTCGGCAAGATGACCATGTTGAGTGCCATGGACAGGATGGACGAGGGCATCAAGAAGCACTCATCGACGGCAGAGACGGGTTATTTCACAGGAGGGGCTGCCACCTTACGACTGAAAGATTGGCAACTTTCCGCATTTGGCTCATACAGAAAAGAAGAAGGCACCTACAACAGTGACTCCACTGGTATGTCATCGCTGAAAACGGATGGTTTGCACCGCACCCAACTGGAACGAAGCAAGAAGGGGAACCTCAGCATCAGCAACTTCGGAGGCAACGTGCATTGGGAACACAAGGAACTACGTCTTTCTGCCACGGTGGTTGCCACACATCTGGATGTACCATTGATGCCCAAGTACGACACGAAAGCCAGTGCATACCGCTATTACAATGCCAGCGGAAAGGATTTTCTGGTAGGAAGCATGGCATATGCATACAGATACAAGTCCCTTTCTTTTAGCGGGGAGACGGCATTCAGCAGCACGGAGAAGCAGAATGGTGTGGCAAGTCTCAATATCCTTCGTTGGCGCGCCAATAGTACCAATAGTTTTATGGTCATTGGCAGATATTACGGTGCCAAGTTCGTCAGCATCAACGGAAAAGCCTTTGGAGAAAACTCGAAAGTGCAGAATGAAGAGGGTATCCTTTTGGGATGGACTTCGAAGGCTATCAAGAACATGGAGATAGAAGCGTATGTGGATGCCATGTATTTTCCCTGGTGGAAGCAAGGGGTGTCGGAAAGTTCGAGTGGCTATGAAGGGATGGTGCAGGCACTCTATTCCACCAACAGAAAATGGAATCTCTTGGCACGTTACCGCATCAAAACCAAACAGAAGGATTTCACCTACCACCGTAAGAACGGCGACTTCACCGCCCTCGAATACAACACAAACCACAACCTGAAACTGCAACTGAACTTGAACCTCACACCGTCTCTCACGTTCCGCACTTCTGCCACAGGTACCCTCGTCACCTTCGGCAACAATCCCAACGAAAAAGGTTTTGCCGTCGGAGAGAATGTCCGTTGGCAAAACCCTAAGAACAAATGCCGCATCGACCTGGGCATCACCTATTTCAACACCGACAGTTACAATGCCCGTGTCTATCACTACGAGCCTACCCTCCTCTACTCCTTCGGCTCCACAGCCTACTACTACAAGGGCATCCGCACCACCCTTCTCGCTTCCATTCCCATCGTGAAGCAATCACTCTTCCTCAACGCTAAGTTCAGCATGACCAAGTATTTCGACCGCGATGTGATTGGAAGTGGGTTGGAAATGATTGGCGCCAATCATCGGGAGGATTTGCAGGTGCAGGCGAGGTGGAAGTTTTAATCACAGAGGGCTATACAAATGATGCACTCTAATGTAAGTAGCCACCTTTCTGTCCACCCACTTCAACGGCATTCTCCCTTTCTTCACCGACTCTCTGATTTCGGTAGAGGAAATGTCATACAAAGGTGTATCGACCACCTGCACAGAGAGAGGCAGCAACGTTTCGTCCATCTCACATTCTGGACGACGATAGATGAGAATGGAATAAGTGTCAATGATTTCTTGGGCATGATACCAACGGGGAAAACGCTCCCAGTTGTCGGCACCGATGACCAGCACAAACTCATGCTCTGGGTATGCTTTGTGGAGTTCGCCCAACGTGGTGATGGTGTAGGAAGGGAGTGGAAGATTTTTTTCAAAGTCAGAAACCTTCACACCTTCTATGTCTTCGGTGGCTAACCGTGCCATGCTGAGTCGATGTTCATACTCGACAATGTCACTCGTTTCGCCTTGCTTCAAGGGATTGAGTGGCGACACCAACAGCCACAGTTCATCCACCAAGCCTTGTTGCACGATGGATGCCGCCAACTCGGTGTGCCCCTTGTGGATGGGGTTAAAACTGCCGCCGTAGATACCGATTCTCATCTATTAAGCATATTTTCGTGGTGGTCTATTAGGCAGCACGAGATCAAGGATAACAGCCAGCAGGAACACCACTGCCACACAGTTCTCGGCAAAGATAGTCTGCATAATCTGCGGGAAGATGGAGAACATACCCGTAGCCTGTGTGAAGCCAAGACCGATGCTGAGCGAGAGAGCCACGATGATCATGTTACGGTCGGTGAAACCACACTTCGACAACATGCCAAAACCTGCAAACATGATGGAGCCAAACATTATGATGGTACAACCACCAAGCACCGCCTGAGGAATCGTGGTGAGCAACGCACCAACAAAGGGGAAGATGCCACCGATAATCATGATACAAGCACCTGTGGCAATGGCAAAACGGTTCACCACGCCCGACATGGCGGCAAGACCCACATTCTGACTGAAGGAGGTGATGGGCGTGCAGCCAAAGAGACCTGCAATGCTGCTGATAAAGCCATCGCAAGAGATGCTGGCACCCAATTCCGCTTTATGAGGCGAACGGCTCAACGTACTCACACAGAGGGCGTTGGTATCGCCAATCGTTTCGGTGGCAGACACCAGATAGATGGCAACGACAGAAAGGATGGCTCCCCAGTTAAACTCAAGGCCGAAGGGCAAGAACCGAGGCAGGGCAATGACATGAGCATGCTGAAGACCTGAGAAATCGACCATGCCCATACACACCGCAAGAATGTAGCCAGCAATCAGACCAATAAGCACAGACAAGGAACGCAAAAAACCTTTGGCAAAAATCTGGAAACCCAGACAAGTGAGGAGCGTGAAAGTGCCAACAATCCAATTCTGCACTGAGCCGAAATCAGCGGCTCCCTGACCACCTGCAAAAGAATTGGCACCGATGGGCAACAATGAGAAGCCTATGGCGGTCACCACCGTGGCAGCCACCACTCGTGAGATGATAAAAAGCCAATGCTTGGCAAAGAGCCCTAACAGTCCTTCCACAATACCACCAATGACCACAGCACCCATCAGCGCACCTATTCCTTGGGTTGTGCCAATGAAAATCGCCAACGAAAGGAACGTGAAACTGATACCCATGACAATAGGCAGACGGGAACCGATGCGCCAGATGGGGTACAATTGAATTAAAGTGCCAATACCGGCAATGATCATACAATTCTGAATCAAGGCGCCACTGAGGGCTGGTTCAAGACCCACCACGTTAGCCAAGATGATGATAGGGGTGATGTTGGCAACAAACATAGCCAACACATGCTGAAGACCAAACGGAATGGCTTGCACTAATGGTACACGACCATCTAACTGATAAAGATTACCCTTGTTATCCATGACAAAATGCTTGTTCTTTGATTTCAAAATACAAAGTCATCTGTTTTCAACTGGGTGTTTTCCAACTTCCGTTCGGGCTGCTCACGAAAGCGAATGGTCTGTGTGCGCCAATCCATCGCATCGACGATGGCGATGGACTCCACCCTGTAGCCTTCCTCACGAAGAATCCGTCCACCTTGTTGTTGCCCTTTCTCCACAGCAATACCAATGCCTGCCACCGTGCCACCAGCCTGATGCACCAAATCAATGAGGGCATGGGCGGCTTGACCATCAGCCAAGAAATCATCGACAATCAGCACCTTGTCTGTAGCATGCAGATAAGGTTTTGAGATAAAGACATTGTTCTGTTTCTTATGCGTGAACGAATAGGCCTTCGACATATATTTATCGTCTGTACTGTTGGCAGTCTCATTCTTCTTGGCAAACACCACAGGCACATCATAGAGGTTGCCCAACAACGTGGCAATGGCAATGCCGCTCGCCTCAATCGTCAAGACCTTGTTCACCTCCACGCCCCTGAAACGACGCTTAAACTCATAAGCCATTTGTCGCATGATGTCAATGTCAATCTGGTGATTCAAGAAACTGTCCACCTTCAGGATGTTCCCTTCTTTGATGACTCCATCAAGGAGAATCTTCTCTTCTAAAAAATTCATGATATAAGTTTGTTTTTCGTTCGATGTTGCAAAGATACCTAAAATTTTTGATTCTGACACAATGGACTGCAAAAACAGTAACATTTCACAACCATTTTTGAGCCTTTTCTGATAATGTCATAAAACCGTACCCCTCGGCTACGGCATAGCGTACCCCTCGGGTACACCCTGCCGTAGCCGAGGAGTACGATTTTTTATTCACGCGATTTCTCCACCAACCGCTTGCCCAATTCGTAGGCGTTCTGCATGTCAATGTCGAAGTGCTCATCGCGATATTTCCGCTTGCCTTCCTCAGAAAAGAGGTTGAAGTCGTAGCGCGAATAGTCGTTGAACTGGTAGGTGTTGCACATGTAAAGGGTCTCTGCATAACCGAAGATGTCAGCCATCACCTTGGTGTTCTCCTCCAACAGGGTTGGATAGCCGATTGTCTTCATGTAATCCTCGGGACAGTTCATGGTGAAAATCATGGCAGAAGGTGTCACCCTATCGCGCAAGATGATGTGCTTGCCGTTCTCATAGAGATAGGTTCCCATCGGGAACATCAAACGCTCCATGAAGGCACGAATTTCACCCGTCGGATAACTGTAATAGACTGGTGAACCAAGCACTATCACATCTGCCTGACGACAACGCTCCAGCACAGGACGCAGGTCATCCTTCAAGGCACACACGCCGTTCGTCTTCGAGTTCTTGATTTTGCAGGCAAAACAACTCTTGCAGCCCTTGAAGTCCACATCGTAGAGGTTCACCAACTCCGTTTCTGCTCCTGCCTCCTGAGCCCCCTTCATGGCACTCTCCAACATCTTGAATGTGTTCCATTTCTTGCGCGGACTTCCGTTCACGAAAACCGCCTTCACGTGTTTCTTTTCTTCCATAAAATGTTCGTTTCTTAAAGTTAGATGTGGTAAAGATAAGGAAAAACTTTGAGAACTCAACGAAAACCCCTAACTTTGTGGAAGAAAAACCAATCTATCACACGATACAGCAAGCATCATGGCTTTATTTTCAGACTATCTCGAAGAGAACGGCGAGGGGACGTTGCACGAGATTCACTCCTGCCCCGAACTGATAGAGTGCATCCAGCAGATTGGATTTTTGCCACTGCTGGAGAGTGGCATCAGGAGTTACAGTGCCGAGGCACTGATGGCGGAGGAGTGCCGATATACCGAGTTTGCCGACGGCAGTTGGGAGTGGCCGTTGTGGCAATGGAAAGGCCCTGTGGTGACCGAAGGCGGCTGTGTGTATGGCAAGTTCTTTGCCGGCAAGGCTGGTTTTGTCAGCAAAGCGTGGTGGCCCGACCTCTTCAACTGGCGACGCAGCCAACATCCTGCTCCCGAAGAGGGAACGATTGAGGATGCCATTCTGGCCACCCTGGACGAACACGGCAGCCTCATCACACGCGAACTCCGTGCAGCCTGCGGATTTACGGGCAAGAACATGCGCAGCAAGTTCGACGGCTACATCACCCGTCTGCAGATGGCTTGCCGCATTGTGACCGAGGACTTTGTCTATCCCACCGACAAGCACGGGCGCGAATACGGTTTCGGCTGGTCGCTCCTCACCACCCCCGAAGCATTGCTCGGCACTGATGCCAGCCTGTGCGACCGCACTCCCGAAGAGTCCTACCAACGCATGTTTGAGCATCTGCACCAAATCGTTCCTTGGGCGACGGAGAAGCAAATCAATAAGATACTGAAATAAAGAAGAAACATAACCGATAAAT
>SAMEA3663276__coassemble_153_pt1 | contig 22404 bp, 18 predicted proteins | sample SAMEA3663276__metabat2_high_PE_014 | metagenome-assembled genome bin SAMEA3663276 (sample SAMEA3663276) | pig gut metagenome | biome: pig gut; feature: pig-associated habitat; material: faeces | place: China | collected 2013 | reverse complement strand
GGCATCCACCGCCCGAGGACGAAGTACCTTGACGTGGAGAAGGCGAACATGGAGTATGTGAAGCAGCGCAAACACAAGAAGTCACAACAGCGCAGGATTATCCGCCGGCTGTTAAACCTGCTGGGGAAGATCCTGAAGGAAATACGAAGGATGATGCGCGAACATAATGAGCAGGAGGTGCTGACCGTGCGTGAGCAGTCAACCCTCGGCATTATCACAAAGGTGTACCGCCAGCAGAAGAACCACTTCGACAGCAATGACCCCAGGGAAAGCATTCCTGACAGGATCGTGAGCACATCAAAGCCATACGTGAGGCCCATCGTCCGTGGCAAGGAGGTGAAGAACGTGGAGTTTGGAGCCAAGTGCAACAACATACAGGTCGACGGTATCTCTTTCATCGAGAAACTCTCCTTCAACGCCTTCAATGAGGGCACAAGACTCGGACATTGCATCAAGATGCACAAGCGGCTGTTTGGTGTGGATGCGAAGAAGATAGGTGGCGACACCGGCTACGCAGGCACAGCCAACAGGGACCTCTGCAAGGAACTGGGCATACAGACATCATTCGTCAAGCGTGGCCGTCCATCGGCAGAGAAGAAGAGGGGGGAAGACTATGTCCGCCAGGAACTGGCAAGAGTCAGGGCCACTCAGATGGAAGGCTCGTTCGGAACACAGAAAGAGCATTACGCCATGCGCAGGATCAAGGCCAGGAAGAAGAAAACAGAGATCCTGTACATCTTCTTCGGCATCCACACAGCGAACGCAGTCCACCTGGCGGGGCGTCTGGCAGGGCTGCAAGAGACCAAGGCGGCATAAGAGACATCTGAAACGGAATTAAGATGGAGTCCTCCGAAGAGAACTCCTAATCTGTTATCGGCAAAGGTGGCAAATACACTACTTTGGAGTGCCGTTACACCAGCAAAAAGCAATTAAAACTGGTCGAACGGAGCATCAAATACCAAGATGACCTCTATGCGTCCACAACTGAAAGAATTAAACGACAATCCCTAAGTTACCTTTGCAAACGGGACACTAACACCCCACATGGCAGGTAACTTAGATTTTTCACTTTTCACTTTTCACTTTTCACTTTTCACTTCCTACATGTTTCTGTTGGAATTCATCGAACTGACGTTATTATACGGTCATTCTCCAATCTTGCCCTCCCCCCTCATCAAATGACGAAGGGCACTAAGGAGTTCTTGTGACTCTTGAACAACATTCAGGAATACGGTCATGGTTTCGATGTTGAGTTGCTTGGATTGGATGTCATGAATGATGCGTATACGATATTCGGAAAGTGATGATTGAAGTTCAGCAGCATCATTGCGTATCTGGGATGTGGTCTCAGCATCAAGATAGCGAAAATACAACCGCATAATCTCATTACGGAAACAAAGAAACTCATTGGCATATTTACTTGGAACGGGGCTGAAATTGTTGCCGACATGCTCCCTGCATGGTTCACCCATGCGCTTCAAGCAATAGTACATCTGAGAGAGGGAATTGACGATAAGGAAATACCATGTGCTTTTTTCCACACTCACTATCGGGTCTAAACGGCGCAAGGCGATAATCTGCTTGCGGCGCTGGCGTTTCAGCTCCTTGCGTTGTTGGTCCACATTTATAGTGACATGTTTCAGATGGCGGTAATCCTCGCAGAAGAAAGCCGTGGTCAGTGTCTCGTAATCATCTGTTACCATACGGACATGGTTCTTGATAGTCTGGTTCACATATTCTCGGAGCAATGTCCAGCATTCTTCCTTGTCGCCGCAATGCACGATTCTTGTGAATAATTTGTCTGCCTCACCCTCCTTCGTATGCTTTCGGTATTTCATGTTACTGCGAACGAGCAGGAAGATGGCCAATGCGATAGCAACCGCCATTGCCACAAATGACCCGAAGAATAGGGCGACAGTTACAAGGAAACACAAGATGAAGGCCACGCCAGCCGTGATGAACCAGCCACCGATGACAGACAGCACACCCGTAATGCGGAACACGGCACTCTCGCGCCCCCATGCACGGTCGGCAAGCGATGTTCCCATAGCCACCATGAAGGTGACGTAGGTGGTGGACAGCGGCAGTTTGAGCGATGTGCCCAATGCCACCAATGCACCGGCAAGCACCAGATTGACAGCGGCGCGGATTTCATCGAAGGCGGCACCCTGCTTCAACACTGCCGCATCGGCGTTGAAACGCGAGTCAATCCAGCGCGACACACTCGGCGAAACCATCATCGACAGACTGCTTGCCATGCTTCTCGATGTGCGCACCAACGTCCGTGCCACACCGCTCGATCCAAACATCTCGTCACCACCGTCCTGACGGGAGAGATCCACCGAAGTTTTCACTACGTTCTGTGCCTTCTTCGAGAAAATGAGGGCAAGCACCATCACTACACCTGCCGCAATGAGATAGGGCACGGGCGTATGGGCACTCTCCATCAGCGACCGCATCATAAAGCCCTGCGCGTCGCCATTGCCATTAGCCATGTAGTCCTGATAGGCCTCAAGCCCCGTCAGCGGCACACCCACAAAGTTCACGAGGTCGTTACCTGCAAACGCCATCGCCAGGGCAAAGGTGCCCAGCAGCACCACGAACTTCAGTACGGGCAGCTTCATGGCACTCAGCAGCGTCATCAGCACAGAAAACACAGCCATGCCGCCACCGATAATCAGCCATGTCTTCTGACTGATTATCTCATTTACCTCGGGAGTCATCAGCGTGCTGCCCTTCAGTCCTTTGATAAGCAGGAACCAGACGATGGCCGTCACCGACAGTCCGCCGAAGATGCCAATCTTCAACGACGAGGAGAGCCTTCCGCCCATCTTACCAGACTGGTCCGTTGTCCTTCCGTTTACACGAAAGGTAAAGGTGAAGACAATGCGTGCTATCCATTGTACGATGGCTCCGAGCACGAATGCGATGGCTACAGACAGGAAGATGCCGAGGATGACCGAGATGGCTTTCTCCGTATTGAGCAAATCACCCAATGTGAGCAGGACGCCGCTTTCTGTCGTAGCGCCACCTGATATTTGTATCAAGGCAATGGCAAAAGCACCGCCGAGCAATTCAAAAACCAAACTGACGGTGGTGGAGGTCGGCATGCCCAGCGTGTTGAACACATCGAGCAGCACCACGTCTGTCACCATCACCGCCAAGAAGACGCACATCACGTCATAGAACGAGAAGTAGGCCGGTGTCATGATGCCGTGCCGCGCCACGTCCATCATGCCATTGCTCAGCGCCGCTCCAGCAAAAACACCGATTGCCGCCACCGTCACCACCGTCCCGTACCTCGCCACCTTGGCACCGATGGCAGAGTTCAGGAAGTTTACTGCATCATTGCTCACCCCGACCACGAGGTCGAACACAGCAAGTACGATAAGGAATAGTACAATTCCGAGAAATAATGTATCCATCTTTAATCAAAAGAGAGTTATGATAATCCAATGAAAATAAATGCGAGAAACAACACCAGGATGACAAATCTCACCCAATCAAAGAATCTCTGAATTCTTTCTGCTTTTTCTTTATCCATAAATCATTTAGCCAACCGTCAGTGATTGACATTGCAAAGGTAAACAGAGCATGTTGCAAAAACATTTCATTCGTATAACGGATAGGTTACAGCACCCGTTATGACAGGATTGTAACGCGGGCGTAACAATAGCGTAATAAGATTGCAATAACTACAGATACCTTTTTGTTTCCTGCCCCTCCACACAGGCATAGAGTTCCACCAGGTGTTTGGATGGACTTGACTGTATCTTAGGCATGAGCACACCTTCTACCTGAAAAAGTCCTACCTCTGACTTCATGAGGACTTCTATCTTTATAGGATGCTCTGTTCCTCGTGTTATGTGAACCTTTTCGATGGAGTTGGCTGAGTATTTGTGGATGTCGCCTTCGGTGGGTTTGGTTGGGATTTCAAGAGCAATTCTGGCACGCCCCTTGGTCATGTCACATCCGTCCGCAATGAGTATCAATCCTGCCTCAATGGAATGAATGGGGCGCGTAGCCATGTGTCCAAGTATGCCTTCCATTGCCATAGAGCGGATGATGGTTCTGCGCATCGTATCCTCGGGAAGACTCTTCTGCAGGACATCTGTTATAATCTGGTAGGAGATAATACCAGCGTAAAGTTCGTGGTCTTTCCGGCCGATAGTCATACCGGCATCATGTAGGAACGCGGCAATCATTACGGCAACAACACTGTCAGCAAAGCTGCCAGAGTGTTCCTTTTGTAGGCTCGTCTCCACCCCTGCGTCATGCAATATGCTAAGCATCTTCAGTGCGTTATGACATACGGTACGCATATGAACAGGGCCATGGTCGTTCAATCCTAGGCGAGTGATAGACACCGTGTTCGCATAATCCTGGATTGCCTTTATTTCTTCATTCTCCAATAGCTGATTCATCATTCGGACAGGTAGATTGTCGTCAATGTCCGAATGCTCCACGATGTCAGCAACCAGTTTCTGAATTTTTTCTTCAAGTATGATTTCCTTTTGTGATTTGTTTTGCATAAGCATATAAAAATGGATAAAAGTGTATGGCCATTTCCATAAAGGAAAGACCATACACGCGTAACTAAATGATATTATATTCTGAACATATTAGTACTCAGCATTCTGTGGGTCAAACTCTGTCCAGCCACGGAGCCAGTTGTCATTGTTTCCGAAGGCGCCGATGTAGCTGACTTTCTCGAACCATGAAGAGAGCAAAACGTCGGTGAAGCTGGCAGCTCCTAGCAATGGCGAACCGCTCTGTGGAAGGTACTGTACACCAGAATAGATGCCCGAGGTGAGCATCAAGTCGGAAATGCTCTGGAATACCTTGTTGCCCGTCTGCGACTTGAAGAAGGTGCTGCTGTAAGACTCTTGATTGGCGTCAATTACACTCTTCTGCACAGCATCGTAGAGATTGTCCTCGTAGCGTTTGTTAGCATCACTACCCGTCACGCCCATGCCGGCAAAGAAGATGTTCTGTAGCTTCAGGTTGCCAGCCTTTGCCACATCCTGTGTGTTACCCTTTTCTGCATCCACAATCAAGCCAACAGGATAGCCGACAGCCACGGAGTTGAAGCATGCCAGTCGGCTGCTGCGACGAATCTGCATGGCACTTTGGAACTTGCCGAGGGCAGAACCATTCAGTGGGAATACGTTGCCACCGTTGATATAATTGGGTGTATTTTCAAAACCATCACGTCCAATTGGGCCAATGAAGGTCACGTTTGAGAAAACGGCAGAAGTAAAAGGCTCGGTGAGTGAACCGTCGGCATCGTTATCGCTCTCAAAACCATTTGACTGCGAGGTGTCGGCAATGCGAGGGTTGCGGATGGAGAGCGCATACTGTACCTTACCATTGTAACCGTTGTCCGTATCAAACTCATCATCCCAACCATTGTAGGCAACGAGATAGCGGCAGTTCACATTACCACCAAACCACTCGAAAGAATCATCGTTGGTGTAGCTTACCTGCACGTGGTCAATCTGTGTGCCAGCACCTACGCTGCCCAATGTCAGAGCGTTGATTTCCTTATCCTTCTGGAAAGGATAACCTGCAAATTCTACACGAACGTATGAGAGTATACCGCTATTGTCATTGGCATCGTTGCCACCGTGCTTCGTGCGAGGACCACCCTCTATCTGCTGACCGAGCACACCTTTATTATTTGTACTGCGTCCGCAGATGATTAATCCTCCCCAATCGCCAGGCTTACGGTTGCCCTTTGCCTCTGCTGAAGTAAAGACAATAGGAGCCGACTCTGTACCCTTGGCGTAGAGTTTGCCACCTGGCTCCACAATAAGCGAAGCGGCAGAAGCCTTCTCTCCTTTGATAACAGTGCCTGGTTCGATGGTTAGTTCGGCACCATCTGCCACGTATATCCATCCCTTCATCAGATAGACACCTTTCTTCAGCGTCTGCTTTCCAGTAAAGACAAATTCCTTATCACCATTACCGATAATGGTTCCATTAGCGTCATCCTTGCCGTCTGCTGTGAAAGTGAGGTGGTCGCATGTCTTGATACTACCATCCGTACCCCATACATAGTCAGTTTGAATCTCATTACCATTGTTCACGTCATCGTCTTTGCTGCATGACACCATGGTCATTGCCAGCGTGGTGGCCATCATTGCCACCGAAAGAAAAACTTTCTTCTTCATTGTTAATTTCTTCTTCATTGTTAATATTGTTTGTTATTACGTCATGCAACTCGGCCTTTCCGAATTACATTGCAAAGGTATCTACATGATGTTTCTACCCTGCTACGATCATGCTACGATTTTGTTTCGTAACCAAATTGTAATACTGCAAGATTTTTAGAACTGAAAACTTGCGGATAATTGTATGTTTCGTCCAGGGCGATAGGATCGTGTAATCTGTTCGACTTCTCCCTGTGGGGTCATTTCAAACTGCTTGAGTTGTACCTTTTGTGCCAGAAGATCACGAATGGAGAGACGAAAATCGAAGTGACCGAGGCGCTTGGCTATGTTGAAGTCGAGCTGGTGACGAGGCATTTCGTAACTGTCGGGCACACGTACCTCTGTAGTACCAGTTCCCACACTACGTCCTACGCCAATCAGGCGTTTGCCAATCACATTGTAGAGCATGGAAGCCGTCCATCCTTGCGTCCTCTTTGCTTTGTTGGGGATTTGGTTGCTGTTGAAGAAAAGACCAACATTGACCAAATAAGGTGACTGTCCTTGCATCGGGCGCGATTCTTCTTTGCTTCCCTCAGGAAAAGTTACGTTGCTCTTGATCCATGAGGCATTAAGTGATAAAGAGAGGAAAGGCAGACGCATGAAATCCAGCTGCTTACGGATGTCGAGTTCGATGCCATAGTTGTCGGCTCCCTCAGCGTTGAGATAGGAATATACGAGGTCAGTGCCACCTGCCACGGTATACGTCCACTCGATAGGGTTGCGGAAGTGCTTATAGAAGAGTAAGAGGTTTACCACCTCACCCGCATGAGGATACCATTCCCAACCGAGGTCGAGGTTATTAATATATGCGGGCAGTAGATTGTGATTGCCCTGCACGTTGCTGGCAAGATCGAAGTCGTAATAGACACTGGAAGATAGTTCGCGAAACTCAGGGCGGTTGGTCGTGCGACCGTATGCCAGACGCACCTGCTGCTTGTCAGTAAGGTGGTAGGAAAGATTGAGCGATGCGAAGAGGTCGTTGTAGTCATAGAATGTAGAAAGAGGCGATGGCTCCTGACGACGGGTGTTGGAGATTAGTTCCGTACGTACATGCTCAAATCGAACACCACCATATATATCAAACCTTCGGATGGGAAGTTTCACGCTCACATAGCCGCTGCCCTGTGTGCTTCGAGCTGAATAGTTGTTGCTCCAGTCGATGAGCTCGTGCTGACTGATGCCCTTCGTATTGGTAGGCGAGCCTGTCGTGCCATTGTCCATGGTCAAGATGATTGGCAGGCCCGTCTCCGTATCCCAACCATTAAGTGACCCGGGCAACTGTCCACCCTCATACTGCAACGTCCATTGACGCGTTTCATAAGCTCTACGACGATGCTCGGCATACGCACCGGCAAAGAGGGATGGCGTGAACGAACCGAAAGCAAATTCGTGCTTCCAGTTAGCGGCTGCCGAAAGAATATGCTCATTAAGTTTGGAAGTCTCACGATTGAAGTCGTTCAGGTTGTTTATCACAAAGCATCCTTCTTCTTCAGTCATGCTATATCGTCGACGGTTAGGCAGATGACGATTAGCGTATGCATAGCCAAGGCTCCAATCAAGTTTGTCTGCTTCTGATGGTGTATGTTTGCCATCCAACTGAACATTATAGGTGAGCCTTCGCTGGCGATAATACTCTGCCTGACGCACATGGTCGCCCTGCGCATCAAAGCCATCACGATCCGTGTAACGATCCTTACCCAAGTGATTGAGAATCTGTTTCAATTCGAATCGATTGCGCCCTGAGGCGGAGAGGTAGGTAAGGTTGAACAAGGCACCAAGTCGGCGGTTAAGGTTGAACTGCTGGTCAATCATTTGGCGCAGGTAGTTGGAGCGATTGTGTGTCACATCGTAAGCACCAAAGAGATTGTTTTCCATGTCGTACAGTGTACGGTATTGCTGTGTGAAATTGACGCTGGTCACGAGTGCCCATGTCTGTCCTTTGTCTGTACGCCATCGTTGTGCTGTGCTTGCCGAAGCACTGATGTCCCCGACTGGAGAAGATGATTGTGTATGCCAGTCGTTTTCCTTGGCAGAGAGGAATTGACGGAAATGAGATGAAGTATTCCACGATGTCCCTAACGAGATTTCCGTCTTGTTCTCGCTCGGTACATCTTTCGTATTGACCAGAATGAAGCCTCCCGAGAAGTCAGCCGGATATTCAGGTGCAGACGACTTAACCACCATCATATTGTCAAGTTGTGATGATGGGATAATATCGAACGAGAATGCGCGTTGGTCGGCTTCGCTCGAAGGTACAGCGGCACCATTCAGCCACACATTATTATATCGTTGTGAGAGCCCTCGCACCATCACGAACTTCTCGTCGATGATGCTCACACCAGGTATGCGTCGTATCACCTCACCTGCATCCTTGTCCTGTGTCCGTTTGATGTGCTGCTCGCTCACGCCCGTCATTGTGACGTGTGCCTCTTTCTGCTCGCGAGTGGTGGATGCATCGGTGTTGTGGCGCAGTGTTGAGCTGACCGTTACCTCGCCAAGCGTGGTATTGTTGGGCTCAAGCACGAAATCTATTATCAATTCATCTCCTGTCACCTTAACATTCTCTTTTATCATGGTCTTGAAACCAATGAATCGCACAGTCAACGTATAGGTGCCATTCTGTAATTTCAACGAGTAGTTTCCATCAATGTCAGCGGAAGTTCCTTGTCCGTCATTCGCTACGATAGTTGCCCCAGTAAGTGGTTCGTTGGTTCCTTGCTCTATAATTTTGCCTTTCACTATACCGGCAAAACTGATGGAAGGCATAATGAGGAGGAGAGTTGCTATTAGTATACTTTTAATTTTGTTTTCCATTTTATTTTCAATTTCTTAATCGTCGTCAGCATCATCGTCATCATCATCGTCACAATCCTCGTCTTCTTCATAAAAGGAGACGGAACGAGACTCTTCCATCTCGTCAGCATCAATAATAATGCATTGTCCCTGGCCGGGAAGGGCTGAATCTTTACACTTTGTAAACTGATTAAAAATGCTCATATTTTTTTCTTATAGTGTTCATTAAAATCTAATCATCAGTTCGGCTACAAGTTTGTCCTGCTCGCTCTCCTTGGGGGTACCTCCATTAGGATACCAATAATTCTCGTAGTTGAGACGGATGTCGGTGGGAAAAAACTTGTTGGCTACATGAAAGGTGAGTCCTGCTGTGAGTCGATGACGCTGAGCATCAGATTGCAAAAGTCGAGTGGTACCCTCAGCAAATCCCTTCTTTCCATCACTATGATTGTCCATGTAATCGTAACGGAGAAGATAGCTAACACCACCCAGATAACCTTTCTTAACTGGTAACTTGTAAATAGCCATCGCATCTATGGCGTTACAATCGTCAAAGGCATCTTTAGCATAGAACTTATGTAGATATTCTGCTTCAAAATGGAAGCCTGAGAATTCGTAGTATGCACCAAAGTCAACAGACGTATAGGACGCATTGCGACCTGCAATGAGTTGGTGCTGAACACTTGGAATGAGTGCCAAGCCCTTGATTGGGAAATATTGAATACGAGCAGAGTATGCGGGAGATGTAAACCAAGCCGTTTTCTGATTGTCAAGGTTGGAACCATTGTAAATACCAGCATCAATAGAGAGTAACTTTCGATTCTCCATATTTATAATATCGTAGCCAACAGCAGCTCCTACATCACGCATATCGCCTACCTGTTTGGCAATGAAAGAGCGATTCGCAAAGAATTGTGCCGACGGATTTCGATGAGCATCGATGGAGAAAGGCATTCGTTGCTGACCAAGGGTGATGCGAAGGGTGCTGATTGGACTCACACGTACCCACGCATCCTTCATCTTGATGGCAGATTCATCACAAAGATCCACCTCGAGTTTGTAACTGCTTTTTAACGGCATATTGCCATCAACCGATAATCTGGCATTGCGCACCTCAAAACGACTGGCGTTAAGATCTGGCTCATACTCATACTTACCTCGGAGTATGCCATGTATCTGTGGCATAAATTTTTGTGTCTCCGCTTGCCGTCGTAGTTCTTGTTCGATCTTAGTGAGACGCTCCTCTAAAGTAAGCTCTTGTGCACCCATCTTCACTACACATAGGCAGAATAATGCAAACAATGTACTTTTTTTCTTTTTTTTCATTACTCATCATAAGGAAGTTTTGGTTTGCCTTTCCAAATGACGCTGCAAAAGTACAGCCAGGATATTACAGACGTATTGCAAGGGTAATAAAGAATTATTGCAACCTCACAATGTCATGAGATTGCAATAACAATGAAACGGCATTGTCACGCCGTTCCATAGAAAAAAATAGGAGATAATAGGATTATGCCTGAAGGGTGAACATGACAGTCAGCCCGCCGCCGGGAGTAGGAAACGCCGACACCGTGCCGCCGTGTGCGGTTACGGCATTCTTGACGATGGCAAGGCCGAGGCCAGTGCCGCCGAGTTTGCGGCTGCGTCCCTTATCTACTCGGTAGAAACGTTCAAAAAGATGTTCCAAATGTTTTGGCTCTACACCGGAGCCATTGTCGCTAACGGTGAACTCGTACAATTGTCGGTTGTCGCGGACTACGGGTTTACAGGTGATTTCAACGAGAGAGGCATCCGTGGCGTAGGCTATGACATTGTCTATGAGGTTGCGGAAGATGCTATAGATAAGGCTGGTATCGGCGGCTATCATGACTTGCTGGGGCATCGTCAGGCGTGTAGCGATGCCTTTTCGCTGGAGTGCGAGGGCCGTATCATCGAGAATACTGCGAACAATCTGTACTACATCCACATTCTGGTATTCCTCACGATTGCGGAAGTGATTGGCATCCATCTCGTCGAGCCGTGTGAGCGCACTCATGTCAAGCAGCAGTTTGTTCATACGCTCGCTTTGGGCATAGCAGCGCTCCAGGAAATGCTTCTTCTTATCCTCAGGCATGTCGGGATTGTCGAGGATGCTCTCCAGATAGCCGTGGATGCTCATGGCGGGCGTCTTCAGTTCGTGGGCGGCATTCTGCGTGAGTTGTCGCTTTAGCCGAGCCTTGTCTTCCTCGGCATGTCGCAACTTCCAGTAGAGCATGATGATGGTGTGGCTGATGTCACCCAGCTCATCATCGGGCAGATGCCGCTCCAGCTCATGGTCTAGTGGCTCTCCATTCTCAGCCTTGATGGCAAACTCGCGCAGATAGCCTATATGTCGGCTGATGCGGCGTGTGCTGATATATAGCACGCTTCCCAGGAGCAAGGTCAAGGCTATGGAAAAATAGATATAGGTGTTGTCTGCCCGTAGCGATTGCGTCAACTCAGCAGAATAAGGCACGGCGGTGCGCACGATGACGCGCTTGAAGCGTGTGGCGGAGTAGAAATAGGTGTCGTGGGTGGACTGCGACGTGCGCTTGAGGTCAAAGCCATTGCCGTCGCGCAGTGCCTGTCGGATTTCTGTTCGCCCAAGATGATTGTCTAATGAGTCAGGATGAGGCTCGTTGCTGTCGAGGAGCACCCGTCCTTGTCTGTCGATGACGGAGACACGGAGACCCTTCAGAGGATGTTGCCTCACATAGCTTAGAAACTGGTGCCTGCTGGTGATGCCGTCCTCGCCCAGCACCTGCATGATGTCGTAGTTATACATCTGCAGACGCGAATGAAGGATGTCTATTTTATACTCTTTTTCACGCTGATACTGATAGATGCAGAAGCAAATGGCGAAAAGCAGGAATATACCGCCGATGCTCAGCAACAGGTTTCGCTGAAAAACGCTACTTCTCGAAACAGTAACCATAGCCTACACGTGTTTTAATCTGTTTTCCGTAGGGTCCCAGTTTCTTGCGCAGCCTGGTAATGTTGACATCGACCGTGCGGTCAAGCACGCACGTGTCCATCGGCCAGCAGTGTTTCAGCAAATCCTCGCGTGAATACACCGCGCCTGGATGCTGAAGCAGGAAGGAAAGTAACTCAAACTCCAACTTCGTGCAAGGCAGTTCCTGATGGTCAAGGCTGACGGTCTTTGCCTTTAAATCAAGCACAATACCCTCATAGCAAATCGTCTCTGCCGACATCCCGTTACGCATACCGTGCGGATATACTCGCCTAAGCACTGCATTGACCCTTGCCTTCACGGTCTTCATGCTCAGGGGCTTAACAATATAATCGTCAGCACCGATATTGAGCCCTTTCACCATGTGGTTCTCCCCATCGAGTGCCGTAATGAAGATGATGGGAATCTGCGCAGTGGCAGGATTCTCCTTCATCTTATGTGCCATCTGGAATCCCGACATGTTGTCCATCATCACATCCAGAAGAATCAGTGCATATTCCGTCAGATTCAATGCCAAAGCCTCCTCTGCAGAATTAACGGTATCCACCTCGTATCCTTCTGTCTCAAGATTAAATTGGAGTATCTCGCAGATGTCTAGTTCGTCATCGACAACAAGTATTCTCATAAATGCTCAAAAAGTTGTGAATGAAACTGATAATTATTTGGGTGCAAAGTTACCGCTTTTTTCTGAGACACCAGAAGAAAGTGTATTAAATTGTTATGACAATGCTCCATTACGTGCCTCATTCCGTGCTCTATACAGCACTTCCATAGGTAATCGACGTTGTTGCTTTGTGTGTCGAAGAACTCCAGGTCTAGCCCTTCCTTTTGGTATTGAAATGATTGTTCGTTGCCATATTCGCCAATTATCCCAAATGGGTCATTAAGAAACAAATTACCATAATTAAAATAATTTTATCCACAAATTATCATAATTATAGAAATTAGTGGGTGAAATTATGATAATTATTCAAATTTGTTTTACGACAGAGCCACGAAGTGGCCTAATGACCGATTCGGGATTATCTGATTCGTGGGTAAAAAGGTGGTCGTTTTTAAGTGAAAAGTGAAGAGTGAAAAGTGAAAAATCTAAGTTACTTGCCATTCAAATGATATGCAAAGGGCGGCACATCGGTGTGGATGTGCCGCCCTTTATGCGATTTGTCCGTATGTGTTTGAGAACTGGAATGTTGGTGGAATATCGGCACTCAGCACGAAATATTATGCGCTGAGTGAACGAAATATTATGCGCTGGGTGAACGAAATGTGATGCGCACCGTGCCGACTTTTGGGGTGAAAGAATGGATGCCCTCAATGGGGTGCGTTGTGCCTTTACAGTGCGTAACTGACGCCGGCTTTCCATTCGTGGCTCTTGCCTGTGATGGAGGGGTAGTAGCGGTAGTTGCCGTGGCGGAGGTTGAATTCGTGCTGGAGGGTGAGATGGAGGTTGCGACTGAAGTGGCACTGGAAATACAGGCGGTTCTGGAAGATGCTTTGTTCGCCTTTGTCGCCCCATGCGTTGATGCCGTCTTCCATTTCTTTCTTGTAACGATGTTCGTCACTGGTGTAGAGGGCAAGTTTTTCTGGTGTCTTACCCTTGAGGATGAAGAGACGCATGAAATAGAAGTCATTGCCAATGGAAAAGCGACGGTTGAGGGTGAACTGAAAGCGGTAGCGGATGGAGGTGCCTGTGCCGAAGTTGTAACGGCGGAAGGGGTAGTAGTCGGCTGCGCAGCCTCCGAGGGGCACGGCGGAGAGCATGAAGTCGTGGGTGAGGGTTGCCCCCTTCTTCCCTCCCCAGAAGGGGGGTGAGTAGGGACGCTCAAAAAAGAGTCCTACGCCGAAACTGGCTGCTTCGGAGATGAGGGCGAGGTTGCCGGGGGCTTCGTTGTCTTCCTTGCTGTAGTGGTCGATGTATTTGATGTTCTGGTAGAAGCCGAGGTCGAGTTTCCACTGATGAGGGAACTGGTACTGAAGGGAGCCGATGCGTCCACGGATGTCGAGTTCGCCGACGGTGGGTTGGTCGGGGTCGAAGTTGACGAGGGAGTAGAGTTCAAAGTAGTCGTAGGCTCGAGGACTTTTCCCTTCGTCGAGGTGGTTGAAGTGGTTGCCGTAGGTGAAGCGGAAATCGATGTAGGGGATGGTCTCGTAATAGCGCATGCCTGTCCGTGGATGGATAGGTGCGCGGTCGTAGATGTAGCGTCCGCCCGTGCCGATTTGGAAGGTGTAGGGCATGGGCTCTTCTTTCTTGCCTGCATTGAAACGGTTGACCCTGAACATCTCGCCCGACATGATGCGGTGGATGCCGCGCACGGGGTTGAGGAAGGAGCCGATGATTTCGCGGACAACACGCTGGGGACCTTGCTTGGTGTCGTCGAAGAAGATGTCGGACAAACGGTGGGTCACTTCACCGATGGCGGCTCCTCCGATACCAGTGGAGAGGAAGTCGTTGATGGCGGGTCGGTTGGTCTCGCAGAAGAGTTCCCAGGTGAGGGAACCTGCCAGGGGGTAGAGGAGTGACACGCCATAGGAGAGTCCGTGCTCGCGGGCGGTATTGTAGAACATGCTGCCATGATAGGGATGTGCAAACTGGTTGCCGGAGAAACTGTCGTTGTCCCACACCCAGCCACCTGAGAGGTTTTGCCGCAGGGTGGCATTGGTGATGCGTGCCCATTCACGGTCGGTCACGAAGTGGTCCCATCCCAACACGAGGGCATTGATGCTGAGATCTTCGATGAGTGCTTGAAGTCCAGGTGCTTTGGAACTTCCGTTTTTGTTCTTTCCGAAGAAGTGAAGGGAGCAGGTGTAGGGGGTGAGTGTGTCGGGACGCTGAAGGTGGGTGCGGACATTAGTGATAGAGTCATACCAAATGGAATCTGGCTCAATAGCCAGAATGCTGTTACTCATGATAAGGCTTAAAAGGAGCAAGAGGAGTGCCTTGGCATTGATTCGGATGATGTCTGTCACCTTTGATTTGTTCATTTGGCTCTTCGCATGTGAATTTGTGTGCAAAGGTAAGAAAAAAAGTGAAAAGTGACCAAAGAAAAGTGAGAAATGTTTTTTCAAGTGTGCTTGAAAAGTGAAAAATCCAAGTTGCTTCATCCTGTTGTCTGCTGACCACATCATTGGAAACCTAAATTTTTCACTTTTCACTTTTCACTTTTCACTTTTTTTTGTACCTTTGTGGGCAAAAAGAAGGAATATGGCGAAAGATAAGACTGCATACGTGTGCAGTTCATGCGGTTACGATAGTCCTAAATGGATCGGGAAGTGCCCCGCTTGTGGGGAGTGGAACACGTTTCAGGAGGTGAAGCTGGGAAAGAAAACGACGTCGGCTGTAGCGTCGGAGTTTCGGCTGGATGTGAAGTCAAGCCCCATCTCCATGTCGAAGATTGAGACGGAAGAGGAACCGCGCATCGACATGGGGGATGGCGAACTGAACCGTGTGTTGGGTGGCGGGTTGGTGCCTGGCAGCATGACGCTGCTGGGTGGTGAGCCTGGTATTGGTAAATCGACGCTCATTCTTCAAACGGTGATGAGGCTGAAGGGCATGAAGGTGCTATATGTGAGTGGGGAGGAGAGTGCGCGCCAGTTGAAGTTGAGAGCGGATAGGATAAATCTGAACCCTAACCTTGACCATGATTCTGGTTCTCAGCCCTCGAATGTCCTTGTGGTGTGTGAGGCGATGATTGAGACGGTGTTTGAGCACATCAAGGCTGTGGGGCCTGATTTGGTGGTGATTGACTCGATTCAGACGATGGCGACGGAAACGGTGGAGTCGTCGCCTGGCAGTGTGACGCAGATTCGTGAGTGTGCGGCGATGTTGCTGAAGTTTGCGAAGGAGACGAACACGCCTGTCATTGTGATTGGACACATCAATAAAGAGGGTACGATAGCCGGTCCCAAGATATTGGAACACATGGTTGATACGGTGTTGCAGTTTGAGGGTGACCAGCATTATATGTACCGCATTGTACGTGCCATCAAGAACCGTTTTGGTTCGACAGCAGAGTTGGGCATCTACGAGATGGTGCATAACGGTCTGCGCCCTGTGGAGAATCCTTCGGAACTGCTGTTGAGCGATGTGAAGGAGGGTGAGGAATTGAGTGGCGTGGCAGTGGCATGTTCGATAGAGGGTGTACGCCCTTTGCTCATTGAGACACAGGCTTTGGTGAGCACAGCAGCATACGGCACTCCGCAGCGTTCGGCAACGGGTTTTGACTTGAGACGTCTGAATATGCTCTTGGCTGTGTTGGAGAAGCGGGTGGGCTTTAAGTTGCCTCAGCGTGATGTGTTCCTCAATATCGCTGGTGGAATTCGTGTGACCGATCCTGCCATCGACCTGAGTGTGATAGCGGCTGTGTTGTCGAGCAATGTAGATACGGGCATACCGAGAGACATCTGTTTCACGGGTGAAGTGGGACTGAGCGGTGAGGTGCGTCCTGTGAGCCGCATCGCGCAGCGTATTGCCGAGGCAGACAAGTTGGGTTTCCGAAAAATCATCATTCCTAAGGCGAACATGAATGGGTTGGACAAAGGCAAGTTCAAGATTGAGATTGTGCCTGTGAGGAAGGTGGAAGAGGCGTTGCGGGAACTATTTGGGTGAAAAGAACTCTTTTAACAATATTTGTGCATTTGGTAAATGCTTGATTTTGTTGCGCTTGTAATTTTTGCAAAAAAAGTTGTGCACAATTTTTTTTGTTGAATAAATTTTTTTTGTGTAATTTTGCACTCGAATTTCGGCATCATGTGTCGGATGAATCGCAAACTCAAAAAAGAACGCAAAAAGAAAAAAGATTATGTCGACAGTGAAGACAAGAGCACTTCTGGTGGATGTGGCTCGACAACTGTTCGCAAAGAATGGCTTCGAGGACACGTCGATGAACGACATTGCCGTCAGTGCAAACCGAGGTCGCCGTACACTCTACACTTATTTTAATAGTAAGGAGGAGATTTATTTTGCAGTCATCCAGACGGAATTGGAACGTCTGTATGGGCGTATGGAAGAGGTGGCTCGTAAGAGCATTCCGCCTGAGGAGAAGATGGTTCAACTCATTTTTGCTCATCTGGAGGTGATGAAGGAGGCTGTGTATCGCAATGGTAATCTGCGTGCCGAGTTTTTCCGTGACGTGTGGAAGGTGGAGTCGGTGCGCAAGACGTTTGACAAGAATGAAATCAATCTTTTCCGTCGCATCATGAATGAGGGTATCGACAAGGGTGTGTTTGAGATTCGCAACGTGCGTCTTGCTGCTGAGATCATGCACTACTGCCTGAAAGGCTGTGAGGTGCCTTACATCTATGGTCGTTATGCTGCTCAGAATGCCGAAGAACTCTATCCGTATGTACGGGGCATGGTTCTCAAGGCTTTTTGCAGAACGCCGAAATATGGAAAATATTAAATTCACATATCAACAAAAACTCAAATAAAGAATTATGGGACTTTTAACTGGTAAGACAGCCCTCATCACAGGTGCTGCACGCGGCATCGGTAAGGCTGTCGCTATGAAGTTTGCCCAGGAAGGTGCAAACATCGCTTTTACTGATTTGGTGTTGAACGACGACATGGCTGCAGGTCTTGAGGCAACTCGTAAGGAGATTGAGGCTTTGGGCGTCACTTGTCGTGCTTATGCTGGCAACGCAGCCGATTTTGCTGAGACAGAGGCTGTGGTGAAGAAGATTCACGAGGACTTCGGTTCTATCGACGTGTTGGTCAACAATGCAGGTATCACTAAGGATGGTTTGATGCTCCGCATGAGTGAGGCTCAGTGGGATGCTGTGCTCAATGTGAACTTGAAGTCTGCTTTCAACTTCATTCACGCATGTGCTCCGATCATGCTCCGTCAGCGTGGTGGCTCTATCATCAACATGTCTTCCGTTGTAGGTGTTCATGGTAATGCGGGTCAGTGCAACTACTCTGCATCAAAGGCTGGTATGATTGGCTTGGCTAAGTCTATCGCCCAGGAACTTGGTCCTAAGGGTGTACGTGCCAACGCTGTGGCTCCTGGCTTCATCGAGACAGCCATGACTGCACAGTTGCCAGAGGAAATCCGTGCTGACTGGATGAAGAAGATTCCACTCCGTCGTGGTGGTCAGGTGGAGGATATCGCTAACGTGTGTCTCTTCCTCGCATCTGACATGTCCAGTTACGTTTCTGGTCAGGTTATCCAGATTGACGGTGGCATGAATATGTAAAATTGATTTACTATTTGACGATTTACAATTTACAATTTGCCATGCGGCGTGGATGAAATCGTAAATAGCTAAATAGAATATAAATCGTAAATGGTCGAATGGTAAATGTAATCTACGAAGATAATCACGTCATCATTGTTTCTAAGCAATCGGGGGAAATTGTGCAGGGCGACAAGACTGGTGACAAGCCCCTGAGTGAAACAGTGAAGCAATACATCAAGGAAGCGTATGCCAAGCCTGGCGACGTCTTCCTTGGTGTTGTTCATCGTCTGGACCGTCCTGTGTTCGGACTGGTGTTGTTTGCACGTACTTCCAAGGCATTGGCGCGTATGAACACGATGTTTGCCAATGGCGAAGTACACAAGACCTATTGGGCTGTCGTGAAGGATGCCCCCGAACAGCCAGAAGGTACACTGACGCATTGGTTGGTGCGCAACGAGAAACAAAACAAATCGTATGCCTACGACCATGAAGTGCCTCACAGTAAGAAGGCTGTGCTCGATTACCGTGTTATCGGTCGTTCTGACAACTACACGCTGCTGGAAATCGATTTGAAGACGGGTCGCCATCATCAGATTCGTTGTCAGTTGGCAAAAATCGGCTGTCCCATCAAGGGTGACCTCAAATATGGTGCCAAACGTAGCAACCCCGATGGCAGCATTTCCCTTTTGAGCCGCACCATGCAGTTCATCCATCCTGTCAGCAAAAAAGAAATTGTCGTCGAAGCACCGCTGCCTGACGACAATCTCTGGAAATCTTTCATTCTTTCACATACGCCTTGACGATTCTCACCTCCTTCAGTGGTACATCTTGTGCGTTTGTCTTGATCTTTTGGATGGCTTCCACCACTTTCATGCCTTCCACCACTTCGCCGAACACCGTGTATTCATTGTCCAACCAGGGTGCACCGCCATGTATGCCGTAACTTCTTCGTAAATCATGTGGATAAATGATGGGAGGATTTTCCGATATGTCCCATTTTGCTTCGTCCAGCAACTTCTCCAGCAGGTTGCTTACTCCATCGCGGTCACGAGCCTGTCGCAATGCATCCAATTTCTCCTTGTTTGCCATCTGTTTCTTCATGTAGAGCACTTCTGTGTCGCGTTGTTCTCTGGCGGTCTCAAACCCATCCATGTCTGCCTCTGAACACGTCTTGCCCGTCACGATGTAAAACTGGAACTTGTCACTTGCCCTGTCAGGATTCTCTTCATCGCCATCCCTTGCAGCCGCCAGCACACCCCGTTTGTTGAAGTGCTTAGGCCACACAATTTCTGCGGGAATCCTTTCTGTAATGGTGTCACCATCTGGTGTCACAGGCACCTCATATCCCTCAGGACGTGTCTTCGGGTCGCCTGTCTGCACCATGAAGTTGCGAATGACTCGGTGAAATGTCACTCCTGTGTACATTCCCTCCTTCACATTCTTCACGAAGTTGTCCCGATGTCCGGGGGTGTCATCGTAGAGTTTCACCCGAATCTCACCCATCGTGGTTTCTAACACCACCTCTGTTTCTTGTCCTCCGTCAGTGCACCCCATGCACATCATGCCGCATGCCCAAAACAATATGACAAAAAAATTCTTCATATATAACCAGTTTAGTGATTTTGTATCCATTTGTTGGGGCAAAGTTACGAATTAGCGAAGAAAAAAAGCAAGAAAAACGGGCTTTTATTTTGTATTGTCTAAAATTTGCACTACCTTTGCACTCGATTTGAATAAACGAGGCTGTGTCTCAGCATTGCTTAAACGAGTTTGGCATTGCTTTCCGACTTGTACTCGGTTTGAAAAAGCGGGAAGTAGCGCAGTTGGTTAGCGTACACGTCTGGGGGGCGTGTGGTCGCCAGTTCGAGTCTGGTCTTCCCGACCAAAAGAAGCCATTCATCATTGCGGTGAATGGCTTCTTTGGGTCATTGTCTTGATATAAGATTAGGTGAATCATAGCCTCATTTTGAGACATTCCTGCTAAGAAGATAAAAAGTTGGCAAAAAATATTTGCTAGCGGCTCTATTTTTTCAAAAAAAGTTTTTCCATGTTGGTATTTCGCTCGATTTACACTAACTTTGTGGCACAATCATTTTTGCAATATTTATGCTGACAGAAAAGACCTTGGAGAAGTTGCGCATTTTGGCAGAATCGGCGAAGTATGATGTATCGTGCTCGTCGAGTGGTACTGTGCGTGGCGGAAAACAGGGTATGGTGGGAAATACGGTGGGAGGAGTCGGCATCTGTCATTCGTTTGCTGATGACGGACGTTGCATCTCGCTCCTGAAGGTGATGCTGACCAACTACTGCATGTATGACTGTGCGTATTGTGTCAATCGGCGGAGCAACGACATTAAGCGGGCAACGCTGGCGGTGCATGAGTTGGAAGAGATTGTGATGGAATTCTACCGAAGGAATTACATAGAGGGCTTGTTTTTGAGCAGTGGGGTGGTGAGGAATCCTGACTATACGATGGAACGCCTGGTGGCGATAGCCAAGGACTTGCGGACGGTGCATCACTTCAATGGCTACATCCACTTGAAGAGCATACCGGGTGCCAGTCGCGAACTGATGAGTGAGGCGGGGCGGTATGCCGACCGTATGAGTGTGAACATCGAGATACCCAACGAGAAGTCGCTGAAACTCTTGGCTCTCGAGAAAGACCACCAGAGTGTGTTCACCCCCATGCGCATTATTCAGCAGGGAGTGCTGGAGAACAGGGAGGACCGGAAACACCTGCGGCATGTGCCGCATTTCGTGCCTGCGGGTCAGAGCACCCAGATGATAGTGGGGGCAACGGCAGAGACTGACCGCGACATCCTGCACATGTCGTCGGCCATGTATAGTCAGCCCACCATGCGGCGTGTCTATTATTCGGGCTATGTGAGCGTGAACACCTACGACTCGCGTCTGCCTGTGCTGAAGCAACCTCCTTTGGTGCGAGAGAACCGTCTCTATCAGGCTGACTGGCTCTTGCGTTTCTATCAGTTCAAGGTGGAGGAGATTGTGGATGAGGCTAATGCCAACCTCGACCTCGAAGTGGATCCCAAACTGGCATGGGCATTGCGGCATCCAGAGCAATTCCCTGTCGATATCAACCGCGACGACTATGAGCGCATTCTCCGTGTGCCGGGCATTGGTGTGAAGTCGGCCATGATGATTGTCAATTCCCGACGCTTCAACCGCATCACGTCCCATCACTTGAAGAAGATGGGGGTGGTGATGAAGAAAGCTAAGTTTTTCATCACCTGCCACGAACTCACTGATGGCTATGCCAATCCCATCGTGGGCATCAACGAATTGCATCCCGAACGCCTGAAACCTTTGCTCATCTCGAAGGCGCAGCAGAAGAAGGCGGCAGCAGAGATGCAACTGACGCTCGACTTCGAAGAGGAGAAGAAAGAGGAATTTGTACATTGTACATTGTCAAATTGTACATGAAAGGGATGCTTGTCTATACCTTCGACAGAACATTGGACGGGGTGCTTTCTGCCGTCTTCGATGCTTTCTCCCTGCATCAGCGACCCGACGCACTGATTGGGAAGGGGGAACCGTTGCCGCTGTTCTGCGAGGAAGTGCATGAGGTGGAGACAGCCGACGACCGTGCACAGAGGGTGTGGGCAGGATTGGAAAAGAGGGTGTCGAAAGAAGCATTGCGGCTGATTACCATCAGTTTCCAGTCGGAACTGTCCGAACAGAACACCCCTCTCTTTAATTATATATGTAAGGTTTTTCGTCAGCCAGAAGGAACGAGGGGCATCGAGCGGAATTTCTCCGACCCCGATGTGCTGGCAGTGACCAACATCTTCCGCAAGGTGATGCACGAACGGTTGCGCATGATGCAGTTCGTGCGATTTCAGAAGGCGAAGGATGGAACTTATTTGGGGGTGGTGTCGCCCGACCACAATGTGTTGCCTTTGGTGGTTGCTCACTTCAAAGACCGCTTTGGCGACCAGCCTTGGCTTCTCTATGATGCCAAGCGAAGCTATGGCTTCTACTATGACCAGCAGGAGGTGACACGCATCACGTTTCAGAACGGGGATGCGCTTCCCTTTGACCTCGGCACGGGCAAATTGAGTGATGAGATGTTGAGCGGGGATGACAAACTCTTCCAAGACCTCTGGCGCACCTACTTCAAGGCCATCTGCATCAAGGAGCGGATGAACCCACGCAAGCAGTTGAACGACATGCCTCGGAGGTACTGGAAATATATGACGGAGAAACAGTGAGAGTTGA
>SAMEA3663276__coassemble_149_pt1 | contig 22752 bp, 19 predicted proteins | sample SAMEA3663276__metabat2_high_PE_014 | metagenome-assembled genome bin SAMEA3663276 (sample SAMEA3663276) | pig gut metagenome | biome: pig gut; feature: pig-associated habitat; material: faeces | place: China | collected 2013 | reverse complement strand
CACGTCGGTTTTTGGGGTCTGTTTTCCTTGATTTCTTTGTTTTCCGAATTCATGATTTTTTCATGAATTCTTCCACCCAATATAGGCAACTTGCCATGTTAAATTAATTTGAAAGTTTCAAATATTTTTTTGCAACTTTCAAATTATAACGCGATACGGCAACACCACAAATTGAAATACGGCAACGCTATAAAACGGAACACAGCAACGTCACATTACCTTTCACCCTGCGGGCAAATTACCCTGCACCGTGTAACGTAATTACGGTTATTGGTGTCGTGATTTTGCACGAGAAGGAGTCATACATTTATACATAAATATAGGCACAAGTGAAAAAGTTGGAGGAAAGTTTGGAAGTTCCACATTAATTTACTTATTTTGCCACAACTAACGTAATAGACTTGAATACCAATTCCATTAAGGCGTCATATGATGGATGCCTTTGTTGTAAAAAACACATAAAATTCAATTAACAAGAATCTACATATTACTCAAAATTAAGAAGCATCATGAATATAAGAGACAGCAAAGAACACCTTGATAAACTTCGTCGCTTGGCATTGACAAAGAACAACGACCTTGTTAATCAATTCAAATTAGATCTTGATAAAATACAGAATGACAATACATTAAGCATAGAGTTGAAAGGGTTTATGGAATTTGGTTGTAATTTTATGATTGATTTTTGTGATGTTTTGAGCCCCTTTTATCAAATCGCTTTTCAAATATGGATGCATAGTGATAGCATATTGGAAAACGAGAAATTATCTGATAAATATGATGGAGATTTAAATGAAGAAACATACCAAAAACTTCAATCCTTTCCATACGAGAAGAGGAGGAAGTATCTACAACGGTATTTTCAAAATGGTACATACGACCGTATTGCCAAAACTGTTATAGGCTTCCAACCTAACATGAAAGATTTTGAGGATGTTTTATATGCATTATCTACTTCAAAGGAGGATAATGAGGCAGTTATACTCTTCAAGAGAAACATAAAAAGAGATTATATTCGTTTCCAGCAGATTAGAAAATGTGCTGAGTACTTAGCCCTTTTATCGGAAGGCAAGAAGGATTTTGATGAGGCTGATGAACAATTTTGCCTTCATCATGCACAAAGTATAGGAAGCCAATTAACAGATGATCCTAATTTATTGGATAATGAAATGCAAGAATTGCAAAAGACCCTGCAGACAATCACTTTCTGTAAGACGGCTTGTAATGGCCTTGAGGGTCTTTTAGAGTTGCAAAAAAAAATAGAAAAGAAAGGTATGCATGATTGTATAGAATATCTGACCATGTTTCTAGTTCGGGATCTCTTCACACCAGCAATGGATATGTTTATCAGATCTCAGCCAACAATAGCAGAAGAAAATATTGTTCTTGACCTCTTTCATGGTAGTAAATACGAAGATATTCTAAAAAAAGGTTGTCAAACTCTGAAATCTTATTATGCCCATACATTGGAAGAAGTGAAATCTGTAACTGTAAACGATAGAGAGAATGTAATTTTTAACGAGTTTTGTGACAAACACTTTAAAGATGAACCAGAATACAGAAAACAAATGGAAAAACTCTGGGAGAACTTGCAAGAATATACATACAAAGAAAAATCCACAAACAAAGAAAAGTTATGTAAACTTTTCACAAAGAAGGAGGATGGAAGATTGTGCCTAAATAGTAACGAAGGTATGACTAGAGCCGTGATTGCATACATAATTGATCTAATCAAAGACCACTCTTTCCCTGATTTAGGTAAGAAAATTATTGATAAAGAAATAGCAAAATTGTTTTGCCAAAACGGTGAAGAAGGTGTTGACATATCATGTACTGCAGGAGATATTGGACAATACAGAAAGTACCCACAGAAGTATGACGCAAAATTAATTAGAGATATCTTTGAGAATGCAGGGATAATCTTACTCAACTTTCTGCAGTAGTTAAGTGGTCAGTAGTTAAGTAGTTAAGCCGATACTCAGGCAGGTGGGAAACGCCCGGATACAGCTAATTGCTTAACTCCTAAGCGAAGCGATAACTCCTATAACTCCTTAACTCCAAAAAAGTTGAGCACTTGCGAAACTTTAATAATCTTATATAATCTCTCATAATCTTCTCAATAATGTGCTTGATTTTTCTAGAAAAGTAAAGCAATACTTGGTTGGAAATAGTCATAAGCCCTACCTTTGCATCGTCTTAAAAAAATAAAAACAAAGGAGGACAAGATCATGAAAAAAAAGAAAAAAATTATTATTACGGTGGGTGCCGTAGTAATATCTGCTGGAGCTGTTAGCATTGCCATTTGGGCATATAGAGCCCAAAAGAAAAGTAAGGTCGACAGCCTGATTCAACACTGCATGGATGATAATATTCGTCCAATAAGTGAAGAACTAAACGTAGAGAATAGGAGTGGCTCATTGCAAGAAGACGTAGCTAGGACTTTGGGTGAGAAAGGGATTCCATACGAAGAGATACACACGTATCCCGACACTCCTCCATTTTCAGAGAAAAAGTGCACAACCGTGGAGGTCAAGTTCGACTACGACAAAGTTGGGAATGACAACTTTTTTCAGAGAGTCGAAGATGCCCTTGATCCTGTGCTGGGAGACAATAGAGACTGGGATGGCAGCACCCTCGCTTATAGCGTTGAAAAAGATCATTACAATGAGGAAGGAGGTTCTTTATGAAGCAACTGACAAACATACTTTGGCTGGTGTTCGTTCTCTTGGCTATCTACGGTGAGTTCAGGCAAATCCGCTTATTGGAAAGGCAAGACACAGTCATGTGGTAGAGAAAGTTTAATTTTTTATTAAGGTTTTAAGGTGGGTTCGGTTTATGCATTAGTCCGAACCCACTTGCATCAAACAAAAAAAGAAGATATGAAAGAAGACGATTGGGTATGTATCCAACATGAAGCGTGGGAAAAAAGGAGCATCATAGATGCTAAGCATGCTTTGGGCATAGATTTATGGGAGGATGTAGAAGAAGCTCTCAGAAGGCGTGAACAGATTCAGTCCGTTCGCATTCCTTTCTATTTGATATCGTTGGATGTGGTGCCTGACACGGCAATTACACGAACCCTTGCCACTTTTATCGCTTTTTGCTACAATCGTCCCAACAAGGGCTCAATATTGTTTAAGAAGTGTGATAAGGAGGCGGAATGCGACATTGATGACCTCAAACTGTCTCGCATTCTACAATACATGTATGGTGTTTATGTGGAAGATGTGTATGGCTACTTTGCTCAACACAAGGTGGCAGACTTAATGTGCCATGTGGAAGCATATGCATCCCCTGCTTATCAAGTGAACTGGGAGGGTTTCGAAAAGTGGAAGCAAGAACGAATGGATGAACTTCAGGACTTGTTTAAACTACACAATATGGGCAAACCTGTCCGTCTTGAAAGTAGCATTGATGATATAGGTATGGATCCAGAGGTGTTTTATGGTGACATTTTCTATCGTTATCACTTTGTAGTATCTCCTTCCGAAAGATTTAACCTCAACACATTTGCGGAAATCTCTGACTACATCCTCTACCGTCTGTGGAATGGTGGTGGGTTCCATCAGCCCTTTAATGACATAAAGAAGATAACAGTTTTCAAGGAGCCTTTAGATGAATTCCTGCAAATCAAAAGAAAGTCAAAAAAAACATCAACAAATGCAAAAAGAAAAAGATAAAATCCTTTATGTGTTAAAGGAATTCGCCCAGGCACTTGACAAGAGGGAGGAGAACGTCATTCATGCTATCGACAAGACCTTGAGGAAAGCATTGGACAGCCTTGGGTATGAACTGCCTTATGTGGTGGTGACATGTCCCAAAGTGGAAGGCAAGACTGGTAAAACTTATGCCTTCCTTGCCTTCCAATTCTGCACCGAAGAGTTTGGTGAAGTGCCAGAAACGTGGCAGAAAGATGTAGAAGATGTGGTTGGCTTGGCTGCAAGGAACAGGAAAGGCATTCGCTACCACTGGAAGGACTCTGCGATGGTCTTCACAGGAAAATAGATGTTTTATTTAGTATATATGGAAAAGATTCAGATATTTGGAGATGCATCAAAGTATGGCATCACAACCACCACTGACTTGATGGCAATGGTGAAGACATTGGCTATTGACAAGAAAATACCAGTAGGAATGTTCTTGACACAGGCATCGAATGTACAGGTTGTCAATCAACTCGTTTGTACATCAGTACCAGAAATGAAGAACGAGAGGCTATCCAAGCAACAATGGGAAAAGGCAAGCGATTTCCTCGGCATCTTGCAGGACGCTCCACTTTATTTGGATGATACTCCAGAGCCTTCTTTGTCAAGCATCAAGGAAAAAATCATGCAACTGAAGGAAGAACATGGGGTGAAGGTATTTGTCTTCGACAGATTACCACAAAGTTGTGAGGACAACACGGTATTGGAGGAAATAGCAAGAACATACGAAGTCGTTATTCTTGTACGATGCTGTAAGGATTCCATTCTGGTTCATCAAATACCCTGCTAAATTTATAGAAGAGTATTTCCTTACTCTTGATGATGATGAGAAACATAGAAGCATGAGCATGAGACATTGCTACGGACAACTCAATGACCTCAACACCACCACCATGAATGACCGCTATCTGGAAAGCTGGGGGAAATTGAGAAGGGAAGCATATCCGTTCCTTTATTCTCCCAATGATGATTAAGCCGATTGGGACTTCGTAAAACAACTTTTAGTCTTGCTTCAGACGGAACGTCGTAAGGCTCGTGGACTTTGTATGGAAAAGCTCGCGAGCCTTTCGTCGTTAGGCTCAAAGCTCGAACGAGTGTCGACTTTAAGAAGTCCTTTTTTACGTTCGAATTCTTCAAATCGGCTCAAATATTATAAGAAATTGGCTCAAATTCTTGCATAATTGAGCCGATTCTTGTACTTTTGTGAGCCAATTCTATTTTTGTATGGATAAGAACATCGTTTTACAATACATCAAGGAGCATCCTGGTACATCGTCGAAACAGATTGCCGACGCTATGGCAGGCGAAGCAAGTCTTGCCACCGTCAAACGTGCCATTAACGAATTATCAAACTCATACTATATCAATGTAGAGGGGAAAGCAAGGGCTACAAAATATTATATTTCGCCACTATTCGCCCCCATCGATTTGAATGAGTATTACAGCAAAGAGGTGGATGAGCGACAGATACAGACCGGATACAACTTCGACTTGATTCCCCATGTCTTGAGTCATGTACAGCTTTTCACAGAACAAGAGATGTCCGACCTGAACGCCTTGCAGAATCAGTTCGCCCAGAACTTCTCTATGCTCACTGACGAGCAAAAACACAAAGAGATGGAACGTCTGGGTATTGACCTCAGTTGGAAATCGTCACAGATAGAAGGTAACACCTACTCTTTACTCGAGACAGAACGTCTGTTGAAAGAGAAACAAACGGCTGCAGGTAAGACAAAAGAGGAGGCCATCATGCTACTCAACCATAAGGATGCGCTTGACTTCATCGTTGCAAACCCTGACTACATGGAGCACTTGACCATCTCTCGTATCGAAGATATTCACAGCCTACTTATTAAGGATTTGGGTGTTGACCGCAACATCCGCACTCGACGTGTTGGCATCACTGGTACCAACTACCGTCCCATTGACAATGAGTTCCAGATTCGCGAGGCTCTCCAACAGACCTGCGATCTGGTGAACAGCAGAACGAATGTCTTTGAGAAAGCTTTGTTTGTACTGGTATTGCTCTCGTATATCCAAGCCTTCAATGATGGTAATAAACGCATTGCCCGCATCACCAGCAATGCAATCCTTATTGCCAACGGCTATTGTCCCATCTCTTTCCGCACGGTTGACAGCATCGATTACAAGAAAGCCATGCTATTGTTCTATGAACAAAACAACATATCTGCCTTCAAACAGATATTTATTGAACAGTTCCGCTTTGCAGTCGAAACGTATTTCTAAAAAATCACTACCTCTGTACTCAACTGTTACTTCTCGTGACAATGACACTCGCCACCATTCATGGGGCAGGAGTCGCAGTTGCAACCGCGATTCTTTCCTGTGACTTGTCGATAGATGTAGCGGATAAGAACGACTGCCACGATGGCGAGGATGATATATACGATGATTTCTTGCATTCTTGTCTTAATCCCGAATCGGTCATTAGGCCACTTCGTGGCTCTGTCGTAAAACAAATTTGAATAATTATCATAATTTCACCCACTAATTTCTATAATTATGATAATTTGTGGATAAAATTATTTTAATTATGGTAATTTGTTTCTTAATGACCCATTTGTCTTAATTGATTATCAGGCTCCCGACTTGATATACCAGCATGGAGGTGAGCCAGGCGAGGAGGGTGGTGTAGAGGATGGTGAATCCTGCCCATTTCCATTTGCCTGATTCATTCTTGATGCCGATGCAGGTGGGGATGCAGGGGAAGTAGAGGAGGACGAAGAGCATGAAGGAGAAGGCGATGAGTAGTGTCATGCCACTGGTGGTGATGTCGCCATGATAGAGCACTGCCATTGTGCTGGCAACAATCTCTTTGGCTCCCACGCCTGCAATGAGTGCCACACCTTCTTTCCATGCCAATCCACAAGGACGGATGACTGGCTCGACGAATTTCCCGATTTGTCCAATATAACTGAGTTCCATCTGCTGCTCCTCTGTGGCTTCGGCATGATGGGGGAAGTAACTAAGTGCCCACACCACGATACTGGCAACCAGAATGGTGGTACCCATCTTCTTCAAATATTGTTTGCCTTTCTCCCATGTGTGACGGCTGACACTCTTCATGGATGGCATACGATAAGGAGGCAGTTCCATGACGAAGGGACTGCTTTCGCCTTTGACAATGAAACGGCTGAACACTTTTGCCATCAACACACTGAAGGCAATGCCAATCAGATAGATGCAGAAGAGAATCAGGGCTGAATTCTTAGGGAAGAATGCACCGATGATGATGATATAGACAGGCAGTCGGGCAGAGCATGACATGAGGGGTATGATGAGCATGGTGATGAGTCGCGATTTGCGGTCTTCAATGGTGCGGGTTGCCATAATGGCAGGAATGTTGCAACCGAACCCCATAATCATAGGAATAAACGATTTGCCGTGCAAACCCATACGGTGCATGATTTTATCCATGATGAAGGCTGCACGTGCCATATACCCTGAATCCTCCATCCATGAGATGAAGGCATAAAGAATCATGATGTTGGGCAGGAAGACGATGACACCACCCACACCGCTGATGATACCATCTACAATAAGGTCCTTGAGCGGTCCATCTGGCATCCATGCGCCAACGATTTCACCGAGCCATTCAACGCCTGCATCAATCCAGTCCATCGGGTACTGTCCGATATTGAAAGTACAGAAGAACATAAAATACATGAGCAACAAGAAGATGGGGTAACCCCACACTTGATGAGTCACCACCGCATCAATGCGTTTGGTGGTGGCACGATTGTAACGGTGCATTTTCTGGTAGGTTTCTTTCAAGGCTCCCTGCACATAGCCATATTTGGCATCGGTGATGGCAGATTCGCTGTCCTCTCCAATTTCTTCTTGTATTTCACGTTGACACGTGTCCCGTTCAGAAAGAATTTGTACATGGTTGTCCAGTTGACGAATGATGCCCTCCACCTGTCGGTCATTCTCCAACAATTTGATGGAGAGGAAACGTGCTGAATAGTTGTGATGGGGCTCTGGATTCATGCGAACCAGTGTTTCCACTCGTTCGATTTTCTCTTCAATCAACACTCCATGATTGATGTGTATATGTCTGGCAGTCTTTTGTTTACCTTCTGCTATTTCAATAATCTGATGAAAGAGTTCTTTCACACCTTCACCTGTCTTTCCAACGGTTGGTACGATAGGTGCGCCCAACAAGATTCCGAGTTGTTCGATGTCGAGTTTGTTGCCGCTCTCACGAAGTTCATCATACATGTTGAGGGCAATAATCATTGGCACGTCCATGTCTATCAGTTGGGTGGTCAGATAGAGGTTGCGTTCCAAGTTGCTGGCATCAATCACGTTGATGATGAGGTCGGGATGTTGTTCGATGATGTACTTGCGCACATAGAGTTCTTCCGGCGTATAGGCTGTGAGGGAATATGTGCCAGGAAGGTCCACGATGTTAAAGTGGTAACCTTCGAAATCAAAATGTCCCGCCTTGGCATCGACGGTCACGCCAGAGTAGTTTCCCACACGTTCATGAGCACCACTGGCAATATTGAAGAGGGAGGTTTTTCCGCAGTTGGGATTGCCGACGAAAACCACGCTCAATTCGTGTCCTTTCAGATTTGCCACACGTTGCAAGATGTCTTCTTTCCCTTCTGCAGGGATGCCACGCTGTTCGGGGTGTTGTGCCATCCATGCCTTCGCCTCTTCCTCATTCACAACCTCTACCAGTTCAGCCTCTGCACGACGCAGACTGACCTCGTAATCCATGATTTTGTACTTCACGGGGTCGTGCAAGGGAGCATTGAGCAAGACCTCCACGCTCTTACCCTTGACGAATCCCATCTCTACAATTCGTTTACGAAAGCCACCGTGTCCCATGACACGGACAATAATTCCCTTCTCGCCAGTCTTTAACTCTGAAAGTTTCATTCTCCTAAACGCGTTTACGGCAAAAGTACACTCTTGCAAATCGGGTGCAAAGTTACGACCTTTCTGAGAACAAAACAATACTCACTAGTCAGTATTTCACCTCTTTTGGGTGAATAAAAAAGAAAAGTTTCTCGTTTTTCACGTTTTTTTTCACTACCTTTGTGCCCAATTTAGTATAGGTTTACGTAACTCTGGATGCTCTTGTCCACGAACTAAAAACATTCAGAATTATGATAATAATGAGGAAAAGCTATATGCCTGGGGTATATCAATCGACAGATAAGTTAGGGTTTGTCATCGCAAATGACTATCGTCTGTTGCAAGTGATGAGCCGTTTTGGCATTTCTTTAGGTTTCGGTGAGAAGACCATCGCTGAGGTATGTCGCCAATGCGGTGTGGATGCCGACACGTTCTTGACCATCATCAACTATGTGAAGGATGGAGCAGAAAATCGTCCCCAACGTGTGGAGATGGTGAAGGTTGAATCAGTTTTGGGCTACTTGAAACGTACGCACACTTATTTTCTCGGGTATCTGTTTCCCAACATCCGTTTCCATCTGCTGAATGCCATCGATTGTTCTGTACAGAACGAGATTGCCTTTCTGGTGCTGAAGTTTTTTGACGAATATGTAGAAGAGGTGCGACGCCACATGGAATATGAGGAGACCACTGTATATGCTTATGTGGAGAAATTGTTAGAGGGCGAATTAGTGGCAATTGACAGCAGTCATCTGCTCTCCCGACATCATGAGGCGATTGAAAGTAAACTGAAGGAGTTGAAGAACCTCTTCATGCAGTATTATCCGCAGACGGAAAAGAACGAGAAACTGAATGCTGTGATTGTTTCCATTTATCAGGCGGAAGAGGAACTGAGCATCCACAGCCTGGTGGAGGACAACATTTTTGTACCGGCAGTGAAACGTCTGGAACATCAGACCAAGATGAAGCAGCCTAAAGCGGAGCACACACAAAACACAACTGTTACCCCGAACGAAGAACAACTTTCCGACCGTGAGAAGGAAATTGTGGTGTGCGTAGCAAAGGGATTGTCAAACAAAGAGATTGCCGACCAATTGTGTCTGTCAATCAACACAGTTACCACCCATCGCCGTAACATTGCACGGAAATTGCAGATTCACTCGGCAGCGGGCATCACCATCTATGCCATCGTAAACAAACTGGTGACACTAAACGAAGTGAATATTTAAACGCATTTATATGTAAATGTATAATGATTGAAGTTTCGGATGCTTTCTTCAACAACGAATATTTCGAATATGACGAATTTATACAATGCACAATGCACCTAAAGGTGCAACGAATAAAAACGAATGCTGAGTGTAGCCATTCGATTCCATTCGTAGCCGCTTGCGGCATTAGGGAAATACATCTTCTCGCCGCATGGTAAATTAGAATGATTCGTTTTATTCGTTGTTGAAAATGAAGCGTTTGGAACTTCCGAACCTTTAGCTCGACGAAGTCAAACTTAAATATAATGATTATAATATGGAAAGAAAAGTTGCATTAATTACAGGTATCACCGGACAGGACGGTTCATACCTTTCGGAGTTTCTTCTTGCAAAGGGTTACGAAGTGCACGGCACCATTCGCCGTTCATCTGTCGATTACCGTGAGCGCATTGCACATCTTGAAGGGACTCCAAACTTTCACCTGCACTACGCAGATTTGGGCGACTCGATGTCGATGCTCCAAGTGGTCAGCAAGGTACAACCCACTGAGATTTACAACCTTGCCGCACAGTCACATGTGCAGGTGAGCTTCGATTCACCTGAGTTCACGGCAGACGTCGATGCTGTCGGCGTGCTCCGTGTGCTGGAGGCAGTACGCCTTTGCGGATTGGCAGACACATGCCGCATCTACCAAGCTTCCACCTCTGAGTTGTATGGCAAGGTGGAAGAAGTTCCCCAGAATGAAAAGACACCCTTCCATCCATATTCTCCCTACGCAGTGGCAAAACTTTATGGCTTCTGGATTGTGAAGGAATACCGTGAGGCTTACAATATGTATTGCTGCTCTGGTATTCTGTTCAACCACGAGTCAGAACGTCGTGGCGAAACTTTCGTGACCCGCAAGATTACGCTTGCCGCTGCACGTATCGCACAGGGCAAGCAGGACAAACTCTACTTGGGCAACCTCTCCTCACTTCGTGACTGGGGGTATGCAAAAGACTATGTGGAGTGTATGTGGCTCATCCTTCAGCAGGAGAAACCAGAAGATTTTGTCATCGCTACAGGTGTTCAGCATTCTGTGCGTGAGTTCGCTTACTATGCATTCAAGGCTGCTGGTATCGAACTCAAGTTTGAGGGTGAGGGCATGGATGAGAAGGGCATCTGCATTGCGGGTCCCGACAACCTTGTAGGCAAGACTCTCGTTGAGGTCAGTCCCGACTTCTACCGTCCTACTGATGTGGTCAATCTCTGGGGAGACCCTACCAAGGCAAAAGAAAAACTTGGTTGGAATCCGCAGTCAACCTCTTTCGAGCAACTCGTTTCCATCATGGTGAAGCACGATATGGAGAAGGTGGCAGCCGACCATGTAGCATCAGTGATGAGAACCAACTTGGCTGAATATTTGGAGAAAGGACTTGTGAAATAAAGAGTTATGGCTTTAGATAAGAAATCTAAGATATTCGTGGCAGGTCATCATGGTTTGGTCGGTTCTGCCATTTGGAACAACCTCAAAAAATGCGGTTACGACAATCTTGTTGGCAAGTCGCATGCAGAGTTGGATCTGCTTGACCCTGTGGCTGTGAAGAAATTCTTCGACGAAGAACAGCCCGATGCCGTCGTCTTGGCTGCTGCTCATGTAGGAGGTATCATGGCGAACCTGCAATATCGTGCAGACTTCATCTATCAGAACTTGCAGATTCAGCAGAACATAATTGGCGAGGCATGGAAGCATGGCGTGAAGAAACTGCTCTTTCTCGGCTCTACCTGCATTTATCCAGGTGAAGCACCCCAGCCGATGCCTGAGGATTGTCTGCTCACGTCACCCCTTGAATACACCAACGAGCCTTATGCTATCGCCAAGATTGCAGGCTTGAAAATGTGCGAGTCGTTCAACCTGCAGTATGGCACCAACTACATCGCCGTCATGCCGACCAACCTCTATGGTCCCAACGACAACTTTCACTTGGAGAACTCTCATGTTCTCCCTGCCATGATTCGCAAGATTCATTTGGCAAAGTGCCTCAACGAGGGCGATTGGGAGGCAGTCCGTAAAGATCTCTGTCTTCGCCCCGTATCAATGAAAGTGCCTAAGATGGTGGATGGACAAGGCGCACAGGATGAGGCTCAATCTCAAGCATTCCAAACCATCATGGCAACCTCCGTGAGCGATGAATATACGATTCTTCAGGTACTTCGTCATTATGGCATTACTCCTGAAGCAGTTACCCTTTGGGGAACAGGTTCACCTATGCGTGAGTTCCTTTGGAGTGAAGAGATGGCAGACGCCTCCGTTTATTGTCTCCTCAACGTCGATTTCAAGGATGTGGTTGAGAAGAGTGATTTCATTGTTAACCGCGACGGCATCAAGGAAATCCGCAACTGCCACATCAATGTGGGTACAGGAAAGGAAATTTCCATCAAGGAAGTGGCTGAGCGTATCATGCAGGAAATTGGTTTCAAGGGCGAACTCCGATGGGATGCTACAAAACCAGACGGCACCTTAAAGAAACTTACTGACGTGTCTAAACTCCATCGTCTTGGTTGGCACCACACCATCGAGATTGACGAGGGCATTCACCGCCTCTACGAATGGTATCTACAAGGTATTTGTATCAACCATCAGCAAGGGTAATACAATGATAATCATAAACAACAGGGAGGGGATGAACCAGTTTGTTCATCCCCTCCCTGTTACTATTGTCATCAGCATGAGTTACAACCCACGCCCATGACAATTCTTATATTTCTTACCACTGCCACAAGGACATGGATCATTGCGCCCGATTTTAGGACCATTGTTGACGATTGGTGCTATGGGTTGGCGAGCACGAGTGTCTGTTCCTGCGGCTTGTGCCTGCTGACGCTGGGTCTCTGATGGCTCATCAAGATTCTGATGACTCTCTGTAAGGTGCTGTTTGGGCTCATCCATACCGGCTGCGGGTGCTTGCTGCACGTCACGTTCTTGAGCAATAGGAATGGAGCAGCGCATGAGTACAGAAATCGTGCCATCATTGATTTCGTTGACCATCGTATCGAACAAATTGACAGACTCTAGCTTAAAGATGAGAAGTGGGTCTTTCTGCTCGTAGGACGCATTCTGCACGGACTGTTTCAATTCGTCGAGTGCACGGAGATTCTCCTTCCATGCATCGTCAATAGTATGGAGCAGAATGGCTTTTTCAAAGGCTACGAGGATGGAGTTGCCTTGCGTCTCGTATGCCTCCTTGAGAGGAATGCTAATCTGATAGACATGACGTCCGTCGGTGATGGGCACGAGAATATTCTCATACATGCTTCCCTTGGTTTCATAGACATCTTTGATGACGGGAAAGGCAACCGATGCAAGTCGTGCACTACGCTTCTTGAAAGAGTCGATGACAATGTCGAAAGCTTCGTCTTCAAGTTTTTCACGGGTCTCTGCCTCAAACTTTTCCATGTCGAACGGAATGTCCATACCAAAGATGCGCAGGAAGTCCTCGCGGCAACTTTCGTAGTCACCATTGCTGAGAATATGAACCACACGATCCCAAATCATGTTGGCAATGTCCATGCCAATACGTTCACCCATCAAGGCATGGCGGCGACGCTCATAGATGACCTTACGCTGCTTGTTCATCACATCGTCATATTCGAGCAGACGCTTACGGATGCCGAAATTGTTCTCTTCCACCTTCTTCTGGGCACGTTCGATGCTTTGGTTAATCATCTTGTGCTCAATCATTTCTCCTTCCTCAAAGCCGAGACGGTCCATCACTTTCGAGATGCGGTCGCTGGCAAAGAGGCGCATGAGTTTGTCTTCCAATGACACATAGAAGACCGAAGAGCCAGGGTCGCCCTGACGGCCGGAACGTCCACGCAACTGCCTATCCACTCGGCGGCTCTCATGCCGTTCAGTACCGATGATGGCAAGACCTCCGGCTGCTTTCACCTCATCGGAGAGTTTGATGTCTGTACCACGACCTGCCATGTTTGTGGCAATAGTCACGGCTCCTAACATCTTTTCCTCTTTTGTTCCGTCGGGGTTGACGACTTCGCCGAGGGTACTCTGACCAGCCAGTGCCACAATGTCGGCTTCCTTCTGGTGAAGTTTGGCGTTGAGCACCTGATGGGGTATCTTGCGCATGGAGAGCATGCGGGAGAGCAACTCGGAAATCTCGACCGATGTAGTGCCCACGAGGGTGGGGCGACCACTGTTGCGCATCTTCACAATTTCCTCAATCACCGCGTTGTACTTTTCGCGGTTGGTCTTATACACACGGTCGTTCATGTCGATGCGGGCGATGGGACGGTTGGTGGGAATCTCCACCACATCGAGTTTGTAGATGTCCCAGAACTCGCCAGCCTCCGTGATGGCAGTACCCGTCATGCCTGCCAGTTTGTGGTACATGCGGAAGTAGTTCTGCAAGGTGATGGTAGCAAAGGTTTGAGTGGCGGCTTCCACCTTCACACGCTCTTTAGCTTCTACAGCCTGATGGAGTCCGTCGCTCCAGCGGCGACCTTCCATGATACGACCTGTTTGTTCATCGACAATCTTCACTTCGCCATCCATGATGACGTAGTCGTCATCCTTCACAAACATGGTGTATGCCTTCAGCAACTGCTGGATGGTGTGTACACGCTCAGCCTTGAGAGCATAATCCTGCATGAGGGCATCCTTCTTGGCGAGTCTGTCGTCTTCGTTTTCAAACTTCTCGTTCTCCAACTCTGACAACTGGGTGGTGATGTCTGGTAACACAAAGAAGGTATCGTCCTTCACGATGTTGGCGATGAGTTGGTTACCCTTGTCAGTCATTTCCACAGACTTCAACTTCTCATCCACCACGAAGAACAAGGGTTCAATCGCCTCTGGCATACGGCGGTTGTTGTTTTCCATATAGATTTCCTCTGTCTGCAAAAGTCCAGTCTTGATACCTGGCTGAGAGAGGAATTTAATGAGTGCGTTGCTCTTTGGAAGGCTCTTGTAAGCGCGGAAGAGAGAGAGAAAACCTGCGGTCACATCGTCCTTATTGTCCGACTCGATGAGTTTCTTGGCTTCAGAGAGGTAGTTCTGAGCCAAACGGCGCTGTGCCTCCACGAGTTGTTCCACGATGGGGCAATACTCTTCAAACATCTGTACATCCCCCTTTGGTATAGGACCTGAAATGATGAGTGGGGTACGAGCATCATCGATGAGCACAGAGTCAACCTCATCGACAATGGCATAGTTGTGAATGCGCTGAACGAGGTCTTTCGGTGCCATCGCCATATTATCGCGCAGATAGTCGAAACCAAACTCGTTGTTGGTACCGAAAGTGATGTCTGCCTGATAAGCCTTGCGACGGGCCTCAGAATTGGGTTGGTGCTTGTCAATACAATCAACGCTAAGTCCATGGAACATATAAAGCGGGCCCATCCACTCAGAGTCACGTTTGGCGAGGTAGTCATTGACCGTCACCACATGCACACCATTGCGTGAGAGAGCATTGAGGAACACTGGCAAAGTTGCCACAAGGGTTTTACCTTCACCCGTCGCCATCTCGGCAATCTTACCTTGATGGAGCACGATGCCACCAAACAACTGCACGTTGTAGTGAATCATGTTCCACGTCATCTCGTTGCCACCTGCCACCCAATGATTATGCCAGATGGCTTTGCCTCCGTCAATATCGACAAAGTCATGCTCGATAGAGAGGTCGCGGTCAAAGTCGGTGGCAGTCACGATGATGTCGCCATTTTCCGCTTCGGCAAAACGGCGAGCCGTGTCCTTCACAATGGCATACACCGTGGGCAGCACCTCGGTCAGTCCTTCCTCAAAGAGATCAAGCACTTCAATCTCTTTCTTGTCGATAGCCTCAAAGATGGGTTGACGCTTGTCGATTTCCGTTTCCTGAATCTTATTCTTTAGTTCAGCAATCTCGTTGCGCTTTTCCTTTACTTTATCTTGCAGTTGCACCTTAATCTCATCCACTTTGGCACGCAGTTCGTCGTTGCTGAGTCTCTGAATCTCAGGTTCCACGGCAAGAATTTGCTCCACGATGGGGCGAATCTCCTTGATGTCGCGAGCAGCCTTGTTCCCGAACAATGTGCTGAGCAGTTTATTCAATGAAAATCCCATATTTTATATTATTTTTGTTTCGTTTGGTTGGTTCTTTATTTAGTTTCTCTAGCTTTTCTAGCCCTTCTAGAATATCTAGTCTATCTAATCTTTTCAAAAGAGTGGGGCAGAGGAGCATGCATTCGGTGCTCTGATGCGAATGTGGTGTGCTACCGTCGGTGCGATGCAATCGACTGTGACGGGAGTTGCCACTTTCTCAGGTTTTATCGTATATCCAAAGAAGATGAGCGGGAACTCAAAGAATGAGTCGCGCTGCATCCGTTTGGTGTTTCTGTCTTCATCTACAATGTTCCATCCAGGGGAAACCTGCACGATGATGTCGCCTGAGCACTTGGGATTGAAGCCGTTGCGAATGGCACTGATGCCTGGTGTCCATGCACCTTGGGTGATGCGATGAGAAGTGAACACATCACGGACACCACTGAATTGGAAAAGGAAATCCTCACAATGCTCGAGCACCTCAGCCAGTTTCAGTTGCTTCTGCTCCAAGAATTTGTGGTTCAAATAGAACTGATTGCGATAATAACTCTCCACATACTGCCCGTTGCCATACATGGCACAAAGATACATGTTCAGCAAAGTGGCACAACGATTGATATTGAAATCGCCCGTTGGAATGCGGTATTGGGAGAGTTCCTCCGAGTTGTCCACTTCGTCATATCCCGTGGAAGTGACATAGATGAGTGTCTTGTCAAGTCCTACCAATTGGTCTATCTTCTTCAGCAACGTGGAGAGTTCTGCATCTAACCGAATGTAGGTGTCCTGCAGTTCAGTTGTGGTGCTCACCACATTGTCAGGATGGAAGTTACCTGCATAGTAGCATACAGACAGGAAGTCTGTCACATCATCCATTCCGGCATTGCCGTTCTCCAAACAGGAACGTGCAGCACGGGTCACTTCCTCGTTCACCAACCCTGAAGTCTTGAACACACGGAAGCGGCTATCAGCCGTGAAGTGGTGGGAAAATGGCTTCTGAGCAGTCAGTAAATAATAATTATAGGAGCCGACCACATCATTTGTCGGTTTCCAAGTCAACGTCGAAATCTTGTCCGCAACTGCGTTCCCGTCAAGATAACGGAACCAAGAAGGAGTCTGCCCATAATAGGTAGTGCCAGCCCACTTTCCGTTTTGGCTATCAATCCACATAGCCCAATCGGACGTATGTCCCGCAGCCAGAACAGCTGCCTCACGATAAGGTGCCACACTATACACCAATGCCTTTCCCTTGGTAGCGACTTTCAGTTCATCGCCAATCGTACTGACCAACAGATTCTTAGGCGAGGAACCATCGTTGGTCTCCACACCCTTGAAGTTGCGGTCATCTACACAATAGTTTGTATGCAGTTCCGTGCGGCTCATCCATTCCTCTGCAATAATGCCATGATTGTAAGGAACAGTGCCTGTCACAATTGAAGCAATTGCCGAAGCACGGTCAAGCGGCACATGTTGGTACTGCACATTCGAATAAACTTGTCCGTTCTCCAACAAGAGTTTGAAACCGCCTTCGCCATAAAGCGGCATGAATGCGTTGAGATAGTCTGAACGGAATTGATCGATGGATATACCTACAACCAATCGTGGCACAGAACCTGTCTGTGCCATCGTGCCTGCCATTGCAATAGAGGCAAAAAATGTTGTAAGAATCTGCTTCTTCATCGTCCTTTATGATAGGTGAAATGAGCCTGCGATAAGGCTCTGACTAAAAAACTGGACATCAACACCCACATGGCAGGATTGAAGGATTGCAAACAAAGCACCATCGTTATCATAAATCCTGCTGTTACAGCCAGATTGACGTAAGAGAGAAGGTTCTTTCGCCCCTTTTTGTAACAATAGAGCAACCATGCGGCATAGAAGAGTGGGATGGGGTTGAACATGACAACCAACCAGTTGCTATCTACAGCCGGATGCTCCGACAAGAAGAAAAGGAATGCCACCAATAAACCAGCACCCCCCTGAAACGTATGCATCACCACATCCAACCATGCCGTGTACTTTTTCCTTCTGAGCTCTTGAATGAAAAGCAACACCGCACATAACAGCAACAAGGAGAACAGAAACAAAGGAGAAAGAAAAAAATAGGTTTTGTCTGGAGCATTCACATCTTCCAACACCGTATCTCTGTTAGCAATGAATTCAGACCGCTCACCGTCATTCCTCACAATATAGGCACCATCTGCCTCCATCCTGAACACATCGGGGAGGAACATCATGACACGTCGATCTACTTTTCGGTCGATTTCTTCGCCTAATATCACATCAATGCCAAAAGACACCCAAGGCGATTCTTTCAGACATTTATGCAACATGTCGCGCACCGTCACATCTTCATCCAGCAATCCCGCATACTCAATTCTTCCTTCTACAGCCTTCTCAATCATGTCGCGAGCACGTTCCGTGCAATTGTCATAGAGCCAGTTGTATCGATATTCTTGATTCTCCGGTCGTAAATTCTCCAGGAGCATGACCCGCAGGCGGTTAGCCTCCTCCTGATTCAGATTCAGCACCTGCTCCAACACACCATTCCCCAACATTCCATAACGATATTTTAGATAGCCAAACTCTTCAGCATTAAGCAAATAGTCCGTTTTCCCCAAGAGAAACTTTAACACAAAGTTGGTGGCGTTATAGTCAAAACATCCATAGTTGAACACAACATCTCGATTCATGGTGTAATCCCTTATGCGCAAGGCTGTGTGTCCAAACTTCGCATACATATCTTTGCCTGGAGTACATGTAAGAATCGAGACTTCGATGGAATCCAACTGAGGCGCAGCAGCAACCGAGTCCTCAACGGAGAGAACTTTCTCCGCCGAAATTGGCAGCCACGCCATCATGAAAAGCATGAATAGTTGAATATGTCGTATGCGTGTATTCATTTTTGCGGATGCAAAGATAGAGAAAAAAATCCGAATAACACGATAAATCCACATTTATCTTACATTTTATCTTCATATTTGAATGAAAAAGAGGAATGCACATAAAAAGAAACGAGATTTCTTTACTTATTCATTACGATAAGTGCCATTTGCCAAATTTTAAGTGTGAATGGGACATTTTTTCTTTTTATAACCTCTTTTGGTGTTACATTTTACATAAAATGGGGGATTCTCATGAAAGAATGTTGTTTTTTCACGAAATAGTGTGACAAAATTTCTTGCAGATAGAATTTTATTCCTATATTTGCACAAAGTTTTCACAATTGTTATTAACAAATTTATTATCAAAATCATCAATTACTTTATTACTAGCCAATGAAGAACCTAATTGCATTAGTTCTGATGGGTGTGCCGCTTGCGCTTTCGGCACAGAACCCCGTCATCCGTAATCAATTCACGGCTGACCCTACAGCGCGCGTATTTAACAACAAGGTGTACCTCTATCCGTCGCACGACATCAAACCTCCTGTCGGACAGCGCCAGGACTGGTTCTGCATGGAAGACTACCACGTGTTCTCATCGGAAAACTTAACCGACTGGACAGACCATGGTATGATTGTTACACAGAACAAGGTGCCTTGGGTGAGACCCAACTCCTATTCGATGTGGGCACCTGACTGCGTTTACAGAAATGGAAAGTACTATTTCTATTTTCCATCCGCTCCTGCTGCAGGTGGTGGTTTTGCTGTAGGTGTAGCCATTGCCGACAATCCTGAGGGTCCGTTCATTCCCGAACCAGAACCCATCAAGGGCATCAACGGCATTGACCCCTGTGTGCTTCAAGCATCTGACGGCAATGCCTACATCTTCTGGGGCAATGGACGTTGCGCCAAACTCAAGGAGAACATGAAAGAACTTGCCGACGACAATCCAAAGACGACGGTCAAGTTTGGTAATCGTGAGATGGAAATGGTGGGTGCCAACTGTCTCGAAGGGCTTCCAAACCGCCAGGCTGAAGGTCCTTTCGCATTCGAGTACAATGGCAACTATTATCTCACATATCCTTATGTAAGAGAAAACACCGAAGTGCTTGGATACGCCATGAGTAAGAACCCGATGGGTCCATACGAGTATAAGGGACTCATCATGGCTGAACATGCTAATGGTTGCTGGACCAACCACCACAGCATCATCAACTACAAGGGTCAGTGGTATCTCTTCTATCATCACAACGACTTCTCGCCAAGCGATGACAAGCGTCGTTCTGTATGTATCGACAAACTCACCTTCAACGCCGACGGTACCATTCAGGAGGTGAAGCCCACCATGCGTGGTGTTGGTATCAACAAGGCAACTGAGAAGATTGAGATTGACCGTTACAGCGAGGCAAGCAGCGATGTGACTACACAGCTTATCGACACAGTCAACACCTTCCGTAGTTATCAGGCTGCACTGCCCAAGAAGGGTAGTTGGCTCCGTTACAACGACGTTGATTTCAGCGACATTACAGGTGACAGTTACCTCATCATGAGCGTTAAGGCAAGCGGCAACACAACATTCAGCATCCGCGAAAAGAGTGCCTCAGGCAAGGTGATTGCCAAAATCACGCTCGACAACATCGTTCCTCCAGAGACGCCCAATGCTCCTGCTGGCGGTGGTGGCATGATGGGCAGATTCCGTCGTGACATGAGAGGTCAGTGGCTCACCCAGACTACCACTTTGAACTATGTGCCAAAGGGTGTGACTGACCTTGTGATCACCAACGATGGCGATGCAGAAGTAGCAGTGGATTATGTTCTGTTCAAGAATCGTCCTAAGTACTTCTCACCATCCACATCAGCAGCAATTGCACCAGACAGCGAAGGTTTCATCCACCGCTGGATGCTCTTGGAGCCAATCAACAAGCCTAACAGCGGCAACACTGTCTTCACTGACAGCTATTTGCGCGAGCACTTCAACAGAGAATACTTCAAGGGCCAGCAGACTATTCTTCCAAAGGATGGTCAGAAAGTACAAGCTGTGTTCAAGCAGGAACAGGCTCCTGCCGGCTTCGGCCGTGGATTTGGCCAGCAGGCTCAGCCCGCACAACCAGAGGTGAAAACTGTGAAGCAGACACTCACATGGCATGCACTCGACAGCGAGAACATGAACGTGAAACTCTTCCGCTTTGCTGAAAAGTATGGTGAACAAGTGTATGGCGTGCTCTTCTGGGCAGTTACCGTCATCGACTGTCCTGAGGAAATCAAGGACGTTCGTCTGGCTGTCGGTTCCAACTCCGCTTCCATGTGGTGGCTCAACGGTGAAGAGACATTGTTACTCTCAGGCGACCGCCGTATGGTGAAGGACGATGCGATGTCAAAACGCATCACCCTGAAGAAGGGACGCAACGTGCTGCGTGGTGCCATCATCAATGGCCCAGGTATGAGCGATTTCTGCGTTCGTTTCCTCGATGAGAAAGGTAACCCTGTTAAAAACTATACAATAATCAACAACAAATAAGAGCATGAAAATACTTCGCACTATATTGGCTGCCAGCACATTGATTATGGCAGCAACAGCATCAGCACAATCAGGACAACCCTTCATCCACGACCCCTCCACACTGGCTGAGTGTGATGGCAAGTGGTACACATTCGGCACAGGTGGTGGCGGTATCATCACCGACGACGGATGGAACTGGCACAGCGGCGCAGAGCGTCCTGGTGGCGGTGCTGCCCCCGATATGATTAAGATTGGTGATCGTTACCTCTGCATCTACGGTGCCACAGGTGGTGGTCTTGGTGGTGGTCACGCTGGTCGCATCCTCACCATGTGGAACAAGACCCTCGACCCTAAGTCACCCGACTTCAAGTGGTCTGAAGGTGTGGAGGTTTGCTACTCTGACGGTATGGAAGACCAAGACGCCATCGACCCAGGTGCACTCCTCGACCCAACCACAGGTCGTCTGTGGGTAAGTTACGGTACTTACTTCGGCACCATCCGTCTCATCGAGTTGGATCCAGCCACAGGTTTCCGTAAGAGCGGCAACAAGGAGAAAGATATCGCCATCGACTGTGAGGCTTCTGACCTCATCTACAGAGATGGTTGGTACTACCTGCTCGGCACTCACGGCACTTGCTGCGACGGTGTGAACTCTACTTATAATATTGTGGTGGGCCGTTCCAAGAGCCCAGAAGGTCCATACATCGACAATGTAGGTCGTGACATGTATCATGGCGGTGGCAAGATGGTCATTGCTGCTGGCGACCGCAAGACGGGTGCCGGACACTTCGGACGCACCATCATCGACGAAGGTGTTGAGGTGATGTCATTCCACTGGGAGGCTGACTTCGACATGGGTGGCCGCTCCACATTGGCAGTTCGTCCTCTCCTTTGGAAGAATGGTTGGCCTATCGGTGGCGACCAATTCAAAGAAGGCACCTACGAGATTGAATCTGAGCGTCGTGGTTATGCCCTCGAACTTGCCGTTGACTTCGTTCGTATGAACGTGGCACGTGCAGGTGGTTTCGGTGGCTTCGGCGGTGGTCAGCAGGCTAATGCCGCTCCTCCTCAGCCCGTGGCTGAACAGAAACTGGAAGATGTCATCAGCACATGGCCTTCAGGCAATATTCCTGCCCGCATCGGTGACTACATGTTCCGTCCTCACCAGAAGTGGACCATCACAGCCGTTCCAGAGGCAGGTGGTTACTTGAGCAACCCATACTTCAAGATCACCATTGCTGGTACAGAACGTGCTCTCGCTGCCACAGAGGATGTGGAAGTAACTACCGTCCCTTCCTTCACTGGTGCTCCTGAGCAACTCTGGCGCATTGAGCAACTCACCGACGGTACTTTCCGCATCATGCCTAAGGAGATTCCTGGCAAGGAAGGCACCAACACCAAGTATGTGCTCTACTCAGCAGGTGACAGCACACCAACACTTGCAGAGTACGACTTCAGCAGCGACAACTCTAAGTGGAACTTCCGCCAGCACTAAT
>SAMEA3663276__coassemble_121_pt1 | contig 26215 bp, 22 predicted proteins | sample SAMEA3663276__metabat2_high_PE_014 | metagenome-assembled genome bin SAMEA3663276 (sample SAMEA3663276) | pig gut metagenome | biome: pig gut; feature: pig-associated habitat; material: faeces | place: China | collected 2013 | reverse complement strand
TCGTTTTGGCGACCGGCAAAGTTCCACATGAAGTAACGCCAATACATCCAGTTCATCTGATAAGAGAGGAAAAAACGGATATTGTCTATCTGTCCTGGAATCTCGAGGGTTTGGGGTTCACGCCCTGGCACTTTGTATTCTACCGAATGATAAGAGACATTGCCCAGCCATGACTCATATGCTTGCACATGATATGGTTCGTCGCTATAAATGCGAGGGAAGAGCATGCACTGGTTGGTGGGGTATTTAAAGGAGAACTTGTCACGAATCTTCACGTATTCGTCTTTTTCATTCTCATTTTCCTTGTCCTTGCGTTGATAGACAGGTGCTCCTTTTTCAGTCGCATAAGTGAGGTTCCCGTCACCATTGTCTCTCAGTTCAGGTTGCGACTTGTAAGTCTGACCAAAGAAGAGAGGACGTTCGCCATATTGCTCACGACCTAAGTATTCACCCAGTGTAAACACATCCTCTGGAGAGTTCTGGTCCATAGGAGGATTGGCTGTGGAACGGATGACGATGACAGCATAGGAACTGTAGCCCACGGTCATCAGCGTCATGCAGAGAATGGCAGTGTTGAGGATACGTGGAGTGGCTTTCTTGGTGTAAAAAAGCACACCCGCAATGATGCCCAGCACAATGATGCCCACCACCACAGATGCCACACCATGTCCATAGAAGGGGATGCCGAGGAGTGCGGTGCAGACAATGAACGAGACGTACATGCGGTTCTCGCTCTTGGCCTGAGTGGTTTCCCACAATGCCCAGACAAGTGCAATGGCCAGAAGTGTGAGGTAGATGTAAAGTCCGATATTATAAGGCATGCCCAATGTGTTGACAAACAGCAACTCAAACCATCCTCCAATTTTCACGATACCAGGCACAATACCATAAAGTACGGCAGCCACGATGATGACTGAAACACCCAACACGATGAGCGACCCTTTGCCAGTCGGGTTCTTACTCATCTTATAGTAATAGACGAGCACGATGGCAGGGATACAAAGGAGGTTCAGCAAGTGGACACCGATGGAAAGCCCCACCAAGTAGGCAATGAATACAAGCCAACGGTCAGAATGGGGTGCGTCAGCATTGTCTTCCCACTTGAGAATGAGCCAGAACACCAGTGCAGTGAAAAAACTGGAAAAAGCATACACCTCACCTTCAACGGCTGAAAACCAGAAGGTGTCAGACCATGTGTAGATGAGTGCGCCGGCAATACCGCTGCCCATGACAGCAAGAATCTGCCCAGCGGTGGGAATCTCCTCGTCTTTGATCAACAATTTCTTTGCCAGATGGGTTACACTCCAGAAAAGGAAAAGGATACATCCGGCACTGAGCAGTGCACTCATGGTGTTGACCATTTTTGCAACTTGCGAGGCATCGCTGGCAAAGAGCGAGAATAAATTGCCGAAGAGCATGAAGAAAGGTGCACCAGGTGGGTGACCCACTTCCAACTTATAGGCAGTGGTGATAAATTCAGGGCAGTCCCAAAAACTTGCCGTGGGTTCGATGGTAGAGCAGTATGTGAATGCCGCAATGGCAAAGACTACCCAACCAACGACATTGTTAATGATATTATATTTTTTCATATATGGACGTTTGTGATGAAATTCGCCCAGCGCATGGGCTGGTTATTCAATTCCTTTCAATTCGACAGTGAAGATGAGGGCTGAGTAAGGCTTGATGTTGTCGCCTGCCCCACGCTCACCGTATCCCAATTGATAAGGGATGTAAAGTTCCCACTTCGAGCCCATAGGCATCAGTTGCAGGGCTTCTGTCCAACCTGGAATTACTTGATTAACCCCGAAAGTTGCAGGTGTTCCGCGCTTATAACTGCTGTCAAACACGGTGCCATCGATAAGGCGTCCCTCGTAGTCAACCGTTACCTTTTGATCGGCTTTAGGTTTGTCGCCAGTGCCTTGTGTGATAATCTTGTACTGAAGACCGCTGGCTGTACTGACTACACCGGGTTTGGTGCGGTTCTCCTCAAGGAACTTCTCACCTGCCACACGGTATTTTTCATTGTTGGCTGCCTGACGTTCTTTCATGCGTGTTTGGAACACTCTTGAAGCGCTATCAACAGGAACATCGTTCTGGCCGAGCAAACCTGCCACGATGCCACTTGCTACGATGGAGGGATTGACACTCTTTCCCTCATCGGGGGTGTAGTAATCTGCAGAGAACTGCTTGGTCATATCTATGATTCTTTCACCAATCTGGGCACCTGCGCTCAAAGCCGTAGCCTCTTTGTCGGTGGGACCGCCATTGGCACGATTGAGAAGGCTTTCTGCAAACTTGCCCAGATACTCCTCGTCCACACCAAACTGCTGGGTGGCATATTCTTTCAAACCATTTGATTGGGCAATGCCAAAAAGGTAAGCCAGTTCTTCGTCGGCATTTGTAATGGCGGGCTTTTCGAAGTTTATGGTGTTGGTTGCCTTTTTGCCACTCTTCTGTGCTTCGATGAAAGCGGCAAGTTCTGCCTTCTGCTTCTCCTTAAAGGCTTTCAGGTCAGCAGCATCCTGCACCTTCTTTGCCTTAGCAGCTTCTTTGGCAGCCCATGCGGCATCTTTAGCCTCTGTCTGTGCGAAAACAGCGTTTGCCATCGCAAACGCTGCTAAAGTAAGTGTGAGTATCTTCTTCATTTTCTTATCTTTTCAAACTCTATACTCTGATTTCTATATCTTCAATACGTCATTATTTCAACACTTCAATCGTGAAGATAAGTGTAGAGAAAGGCTTGATAGGACCTTGATTCTGAGAACCGTAACCTAACTCTTGTGGAATGGTTACTTCCCATTTTGAACCAGCGGGCATCATCTTCAATGCTTCAATCCAACCTTTAATAACATGGGGCCTAGACATGTCAACCGTAAATGGCATGTTGCGTTCGTAACTGCTGTCAAATACAGTGCCGTCTATGAGTTTGCCTTCATAGTTGACCTGAATCTGTGAGGAGTCTGTTGGCAGTGCACCTGTGCCCTCTACGAGCACCTTATACTGCAGACCACTTTTGGTCACCTTCACACCCTCTTTCTTCTTGTTTTCAGCCAAATACTTCTCACCTGCTGCTTTGTTGCCACCAAAGTCTTTCAAGAGTTGTACTTCACGGATAGGTTCCAATTTCTTATCGAAATCGTGATATGCCTGCTCAGCAGTACGACCATCGGTGCCTTTCAAACCTGCAATGAGACCTGCGATGACAGTCTTCACGTTGACGGTCTTTGTAGTGTCTTCACCATACACCTGATGACCGAGATTCTTAGCCATGCCTTGTATGTCCTTACCTACAGCCAGACCGTTCAGGTAGGCTTCCTTTTTGGGATCCACTTCATTCACGGCACCTTCCTTCATTCCCTTGAAGAAATCGTCGTAGTAAGCGGAATCAACACCAAGTTGTGCCATGTACTGCTTCAAACCCTCGGACTGGAATACACCAAGATCGTAAGCGAGTGAGTCAACACCATCTTTGAGGTCGGCTTTGTTGTCGCCATCGCAAGAAACCATTGTCATGGCAGTCATTGCAACAGCCGCCGCCACAGTCATAATTTTTTTCATTGTCCTTTTATTTTTAGATTGTTAATTTAATAATGATGATCGTTTCCTTGTACTCCCATGTCTGATAGCCCATAACTATAAAGACCAGCAGACGAGCGCAGGTGTACACAAAGTCATGCAAAGTTAATGTTTATTTCGTTGATTATCTGTCCCAATCCCTTAAAAAGTGTGTTTTTTTAATGATTTTTGTATAATGATGTGGAATTTTTTACGAAAACAATGCATTTGGAATAAAGGCATGGTCAAAAAGAAAGCGGTAAATCCGAACTGGACTCACCGCCTCATTATATTTGTTTTTACTTTGTTTGTCTTCTCTCCTCCGGTGGAAACTCAAGTGCCCGATTGCACTGAGTTTTTACGGAAATTTTTGCAGAGATGTTCAACCTCGTAATTATTTGAAGATTGAAACATTGCTTGCGATTGCTGCTACTGCTACGATCGCTACTGCGATAATTGTCATAGTTTCCATAAAACAATCTCCTTTCTTTAAATCAATTAATAATTACTGTTTAATGTTTAACTAAACCAATCTTGTTAACCAAATCTTTTTACCTTTATATGTTGTAGCCTTGCGGCTGAAAGTTTCAAAAAATTGGAGGAGGGCTTCTCACGAAGACCTGACTCCTAAATAACAATCTTTTACTAACCTAAATCTAATACCTTTACCAAAACCTATATGATAGAAAAACTAACCTGTTTGCCTTATTTTTTACCTTTGTGTCTGTTGTCTAAGGGAGGGCTCGCTTGCTCTTTTTCCTTTTGACGATGCAAAGTTACGACCTTTTCAGAGTGTGACCAACAAAAATGCAGAAAAACGAAGAAAAACGCGCGTTTTGTTGATTTATGTCAATAATTGTGTACGCACACACATCAAAAGCTGTGTTTTTTGTGTGCGCACACAGTTCTTGCAATGAAACAAATTATGCCCTAAAAAGAATAGATGTAGTGGCGAGGTGCCTTTTATACATTATATATTAAATAAAGCGTGCTTTTAGAAGAGGAAAAAGAGGGTGAGGGAGAAAAATGAGGCATAAAAACAAACATTTTCTTGAAAAGCTTTGGGTATTTGGGAAAATAAAGGTATTTTTGCATTTGACTTTATTCGACAGAGTCTCGGCAGGGCAGAGCAAACGGTACTTTATGTGATGCGTGTTGTGTCTTTCCGGTTATTCTTTCTTACGAAAAACAAATATAAACTCAATTAATAACTTTAATTCTTAAACATTTTATGTGGTTATGTAACTCTTCAATCGGAAGGAAAGTGATCATGTCGGTGTCTGGTTTGGCACTGATTCTCTTCCTGACGTTTCATGGATGCATGAACGTAGTGGCACTTTTTAGTGCAGAGGCGTACAACCAGATTTGTGAATTGCTCGGCTCCAACTGGTATGCCATCGCGGCTACCTGCGCCTTGGCAGCCTTGATGTGCATTCACATTATTTACGCCTTCATCCTCACCTTCCAGAACCGGAAGGCCCGTGGTGACAACAAGTACGCTATCACTGACAAGCCTAAGACTGTGGAATGGGCAAGCCAGAATATGTTGGTGCTTGGCATCATCGTGTGTCTCGGTCTTATCCTTCACTTGAAAGATTTCTGGGCTAACATGATGTGGGCAGAAATCATCGGTGCTGAAGGGCAGTTCTCTCCAACTGACGGTTTTGGATGGATCAAGTACGCCTTCTCCAACCCCGTCTTCGTGGTGCTCTACCTCATTTGGATTGTAGCCATCTGGTTCCACCTCACCCACGGTTTCTGGTCTGCTCTTCAGACACTCGGAATGAGTGGTCACACTTGGTTCCTCCGTTGGAAGAACATCGGTTACATCTGGTCAACTGTGGTGATGGCCATGTTTGCCATCGTAGTCATTGCTTTCGCTGTATGCCCTGATTGTCTTGGTGGTGTGGGCGGAAAAGTAGTTCCTTTCTGGATGTAAGCAGACCCTCCCCTCACCCTCCCTGTGAGGGAGGGAGTGGTTACTTTTTTATCAATCATAAAAACTAATAGAATTAAAACATCATAAAGTAGAATGCCTCCCCACTAACATTCTACTCTCCCCCTTCAGGGGGAGCGGGGAGGGGGTCTTTATGGCAATAAATATAGATTCTAAGATTCCTGAGGGACCAGTGGCGGAGAAGTGGTCGAACTATAAGGCTCACCAGCGTCTGGTCAATCCAAAGAATAAGCTGAAGCTCGATGTCATCGTCGTTGGTACGGGTCTGGCAGGCGCTTCAGCAGCCGCATCTCTCGGTGAGATGGGTTTCAACGTGCTCAACTTCTGCATTCAGGACTCGCCCCGTCGTGCACACTCCATCGCTGCACAGGGCGGTATCAATGCAGCCAAGAATTATCAGAACGACGGCGACTCGGTCTATCGTCTGTTCTACGACACCGTGAAGGGTGGCGACTACCGCGCCCGTGAGGCCAACGTGTATCGTCTGGCCGAGGTGTCCAACTCCATCATAGACCAGTGTGTGGCTCAGGGCGTTCCGTTCGCTCGCGAGTATGGTGGCACACTTGCCAACCGTTCTTTCGGTGGTGCACAGGTGTCTCGTACTTTCTATGCTAAGGGTCAGACAGGTCAGCAGTTGCTGCTCGGTGCCTATTCAGCACTCTCTGCACAGGTGAATGCCGGTAAGGTGAAACTCTACACCCGCTATGAAATGCTCGATGTGGTCATCATCGACGGCAAGGCTCGTGGTATCATCGCCAAGAACCTCGTGACTGGTAAGTTGGAGCGTTTCTCTGCCAATGCTGTGGTCATCGCTACGGGTGGTTATGGCAACACTTACTTCCTCTCTACCAACGCAATGGGTTGTAACTGTACCGCTGCCATGTCTTGCTACCGCAAGGGTGCTTACTTCGCTAACCCCTGCTATGTGCAGATTCACCCCACTTGTATCCCCGTTCACGGTGACAAGCAGTCGAAACTGACCTTGATGTCAGAGTCTCTGCGTAACGATGGCCGTATCTGGGTGCCTAAGAAACTGGAAGATGCTAAGGCTCTTCAGGCTGGCACCAAGGAGGGTTGGGAGATTCCAGAGGAAGACCGCGACTACTATCTGGAGCGTCGCTATCCTGCCTTCGGTAACCTCGTTCCTCGCGACGTGGCTTCACGTGCTGCCAAGGAGCGTTGCGACAAGGGTTTTGGTGTGAATAACACCGGCTTGGCTGTGTTCCTCGACTTCTCTGAGTCCATCCAGCGCCTCGGCATCGACGTGATTCGCCAGCGTTATGGCAACCTCTTCGACATGTATGAGGAGATTACCGACGTGAATCCCGGAGAGAAGCGTGCTACTGTGAACGGCATGGACTACTACAACCCGATGATGATTTTCCCAGCCATTCACTACACGATGGGCGGCATCTGGGTTGACTACGAACTCCAGACTTCCATCCCCGGCCTCTTCGCTATCGGTGAATGTAACTTCTCCGACCACGGTGCCAACCGCCTCGGTGCTTCTGCCCTCATGCAGGGTCTCGCCGACGGTTACTTCGTGCTGCCTTACACCATCCAGAACTACCTCGCCGACCAGTCTATCTGGCCACGCATCTCGACCGATGCACCTGAGTTTGCTGAGGTGGAGAAGGCTACCGAGGAGCGCATCCAGAAACTCATGAACATCAAGGGTAAGCGTTCTGTCGATTCTATCCACAAGGAACTTGGTCATATCTGCTGGGAGTACATCGGCATGGGTCGCACGAAGGAAGGTCTTGAGAAGGGTATCAAACTCATCGACGAACTCCGCAAGGAATTTGACACCAACCTCTTCATCCCGGGCAGCCGCGAGGGTCTGAATGTGGAACTTGACAAGGCCATCCACCTCGACGACTTCATCACGATGGGTAAACTCATTGCCTACGACGCACTCTCTCGCGAAGAGTCCTGCGGTGGTCACTTCCGTGAGGAGCACCAGACTGAAGAAGGCGAAGCCAAGCGCGACGACAAGAACTTCTTCTATGTAGGCTGCTGGAAGTATCAGGGCAACGACGCAACGGCACCTGAACTCATCAAGGAGCCTCTCGAATACGAAGCAATCAAAGTACAAACCCGTAACTATAAGAACTAAGGAACTATGGCTGAAAAAGTATTAAAATCATTCACAGTAAAATACTGGAAGCAGAATGGTCCGAAAGATGCGGGTCATTTTGAAGAGAAGGTAATGAAGGACATCCCAGGCGATACTTCATTCCTTGAGATGCTCGACATCCTCAACGAGCAGTTGATTGAGGAAGGCAAGGAGCCTTTCGTGTTCGACCACGACTGCCGCGAGGGCATCTGCGGCATGTGCTCGCTCTACATCAACGGTACGCCTCACGGCAAGACCGAGCGTGGAGCTACCACTTGCCAGCTCTACATGCGCAAGTTCAACGAGGGCGACACCATCACCATCGAACCTTGGCGTTCGGCTGGTTTCCCTGTCATCAAGGACTGCATGGTCGATCGCTCAGCCTTCGACAAAATCATCCAGGCAGGTGGCTACACCACCGTCCGCACAGGTGCTCCACAGGATGCCAACGCCATCCTCATCCCTAAGGAAGATGCTGACGAGGCAATGGATTGCGCTTCCTGCATCGGCTGTGGTGCCTGCGTAGCAGCCTGCAAGAACGGCTCTGCCATGCTCTTCGTCTCCTCGAAGGTGTCGCAACTCGCCCTCCTTCCACAAGGTCGCGTAGAGGCAGCCCGTCGTGCCAAGGCTATGGTAGCCAAGATGGACGAACTCGGCTTTGGTAACTGCACCAACACCCGCGCTTGCGAAGCCGTATGCCCAAAATGCGAAACCATCGCCAACATCGCCCGCTTGAACCGCGAGTTCATCAAGGCAAAGCTGGCAGACTAAGCGTACATACATTATTATTATAATAAAAGAAGTGCCGCAGACGAAAAATCTGCGGCATTCTTTTTGTTGGTATCAAAAAGAGTTGTTATCTTTGCAACATGGAATATAAACCTTTTTGTATGATGATTATCCCCTCTCCATCACCCACCGTCTGAAGAAGGGGTCTTCTATCTCGTAGCGGTCGGTCTTGATGACATAGCCTTGGCGCATGAGTTTTTTGAGGATGCTGAAGGTGGTGCTGGTGGGAAAGGAACGGTCGGAAAGGGGGTTGTTGCCAACAGATTTGCTCAGTTCTTGTAGTACACGACGGTCGGACTTGTTGAAGTTGAGCCAAAGACGTTCGAAATCGAGGTCGTGGAGAGTGACAAGCCTTTCTGTGGCCTTGGGAATGAGGTCAGTTTCCTCATGCTCATAGTTGACCAAATCCCACACTTGGGCGGCGATTTGCTGGGTGTAGTAGGGGTGGCAATTGGTGAAAGCCAGAATCTCCTCGGCAAGTTCTTCGTTGAGCCGCTCCGCAACATACTGTTTGAAGTCCTCGTATGGAATCTTTGCCAGCCGCATCAATTGGCCGAAATGATAGAAAGGCGACTTTTTTTTCTCGAAAATACTTTCCATCATCGACTCTTGACTACCCAAGAAGACGTAGTTGATGTGCTGTTGTGTTTGCATGATAGAACGCAACTGTTTGTCGAAACCCTTGATGCCGTCTATCTCCTGAAACTCGTCCAGCACGACAATCAGTCTATTCTTCTCCATGCTGACTTTCTGGAGCAGTTCCATTGCATCTTCCAGTATCACGTCCGAGTTCATGGATGGATTGAACGACACATCTACAGAGCCTGTCATAGGGTTGGTTGATACGGTTGGCACCACTCGGAAATGCGTCATCAGATGCTTCATCTTCTCTCCTGGATTAAGCCTGAACAATGCACTCATCAGGCGGCTTGCAAAGTTCTGTACACTGGTCACACTCTGCATATTGATGACGATATGCTTTCGTGTCGTCTGCTCCAGAGCCTTGTTGACAAGACTTGATTTGCCGAAACGACGAGGACTTATCAGTACAAGATGGTTTTCACTTTGCAGAATCTGCTCCACATATTGTAGTTCTTTCGTCCTGTCTGTGAAGTACTGACCATCCACTATAGTGCCGAATTTGAAAGGGTTTCCCATATTGCGAAATTTTTCGTTGCGAAATTTTTCGCAAATATAAGAAAAGGGTGAAGAATGAACAAAGAAAAGGGTGAGAAATCACACAAAATCTGCTTTTGATATAAAATATTCGGTACTTTTTTGTTGAAACGATGAACTTTAGCTACCTTTGTAGCACTAAAAAAATAGATGTGAACATGATGAACATTGGAGACCGTGCGCCCGAGGTATTGGGCAAGGACGAACAGGGACGGGAAATCCGTCTGAGTGACTACAAGGGAAGGAAGTTGGTGCTGTACTTCTATCCGAAGGACAACACGAGCGGATGCACCAGTGAGGCTTGCAGCCTGCGCGACCGTTATGAGGAGTTGCAGGGGGCTGGCTATGAAGTGGTGGGTGTAAGCAAGGATTCGGCTGCATCGCACCAGAAATTCAAGGAGAAGCATTCGCTGCCCTTCCCGCTGATTGCCGATGTAGATAAGACGCTGATGGAAGCGATGGGTGCATGGGGTGAGAAAAACATGTATGGAAGGAAGACGATGGGCACCATCCGCACCACTTTCATCATCAACGAGGAGGGTATCATTGAGAACATCCTGGCTGGCAAACAGGTGAAGACCAAAGAACATGCTGCACAGATATTGGGTGGATGAACAGGAGAGTCGTATCATATTCTTTGAGGGTCATCATGAAAAGATAGCACAACCAAAACGATAAAACATGAAGAGCATCCTATGGATCAAGAGCCTTGTCATGTGCTGCATGGCTCTGCTGGTATCCACATCAACACAAGCACAAGACAAAAGTATGTTGTGGCGCCGTCAAGTCAACGGTCAGTTGTGGCTCGACACCGACGGGAATCACATCAATGCTCATGGCGGCAACATCATCCGCTATGGCAAGACCTACTACTGGTATGGCGAAAACCGTCCCTACAGCGGTGGCAGCACCGAAGCGGGTATTTCGGTCTATTCTTCCCAAGACTTGATGACTTGGAAGAACGAAGGAGTGGCATTGGCCACCAGCACCGAAGCGGGGCACGACATCCAGCGTGGTTGCATCATGGAACGTCCCAAGGTGATCTACAACAAGAAGACCCGCAAGTTCGTGATGCTTTTCCATTTGGAACTCAGAGGGCGGGGTTACGAAGCCGCCCGTGTGGCATTTGCCGTCAGCGACTTGCCCACAGGCCCCTTCCGCTTCATCCGCAGTCAGCGCATCCATGCCAACCAATGGCCTTTCGACATGGATGAGGCTGCCATCCGTGCAGCCCAGCAGACCGATGCCTCCCAGTGGAAAGAATGGTGGACCGATGCATGGCGCAGAGAGGTGGAGAAAGGCATGTATCTGTGGCGTGACATGAAAGGAGGTCAGATGAGCCGCGACATGACCGTCTATGTAGATGATGACGGCAAAGCCTACCACATCACCTCCTCTCAGGAAAACCTGACACTGCTGGTCAGCGAACTTACCGACGACTACCTTGACTTCACAGGCAAGTACAACATGGTGGCACCTGGTGGGCAGAACGAAGCCCCCTGTATCCTCAAGCACAAGGGTACCTACTGGCTTATCTGCTCAGGTTGCACAGGGTGGTCGCCCAACGAAGCCCGTATGTTCAGTGCCAAAAGCATTTGGGGACCGTGGCAGCAACACCCTTCCCCCTTTGTTGGTGTGGCACAGGGAAACCACGATATGCCTGCCAACAAGACCTTTGGAGCACAAGGCACCTACATCTACAAGATGAACGGCAAACCTGTCTTCATGGCAGACATCTGGAATCCTCGCCACCTCTCACAGAGCCTGCATTTGTGGCTCCCTATCGAATTTGATGCCCAAGGAACACCCGTCATCCGTTGGAAAGACCATTGGACACATTGAGGGGTGAGGATGGAGGAGAAGTAAGCCCCATCAATCCGAAAAGAACAAGGTGTGCATTTTTTTCGGGTGAACATCAAAAATCGTAATTCGTTGGGCATCAAAAACGTCCTTCCAGCACGAAATATTATGCGCTGGAAGGACGAAATATTATGCGCTGAGTGTGTGCAATGATATGCGCACCGTGCCAGCGTAGGGGAATTATGAGTTCTTGATTTTGATAGTGGCGACAGGACGGAGAAGGTCGGTGCTACTCAATGATTGTCCAGGAGAAAGAATACCTGATGATATTTTAGCAGATTTCAATACTCCATTTTCTATATAAAAATACCTAATGTCCTTTTGAATATTTGGAGTTTTAGGTGTATTAATTGCAATAGTAATTTCTGTATCTGTCATTAATCTCCATCCATTAATTCCTTCGACTCCACAAGTTGGTATAGCTGTCTCTACTTTGGTCAAAGCTTCTTCTTTGGTTTCACTACCAGTAAGTATAGTTTTTTGATTTGGTGACAGCAACAACACTTCTGAATAACTACCCTTGTCTGTCACTGCCAGTACATAGCAAGTTTGGTAAGTGCTTCCTACTTCCGGTATGGTTCCTGTGATGATATCATCAGTGCCGTCATTGTTGTCATTGTTCTCTCCACGATTAGGGTCTGCTGTCTGGCTACCGCTTTCGTCAAACTCGAAAGAGATGGTTTTTTCACTCTTCCATTTAGCACCCGTAATGGTGCCTGTCAGCGTCACACCGATGGCTTCGGTATAGGTGCCTTGGATGTTGAATTTGCCTGACGCTTCCAACTGCTCAGAGGTGTTGTAAGAGTATGTGGATGTGCCGTTAGCTGTCGTGATATTCACAGCAATGGTAAGAGAGTTACCTGAAGGCGGCAAAAGATATTCCTCTCCAGTGAAATTCCAGGTATGTCCGTCGCTCTGCTTGGTCAGTGCGATGGTGATGGTGCCTTCCTCGCCCGTATAGGTAGTGCCTTCCAGTTGTTGCCAAAGAGGAGAGATTGTTACAGAAACGGCTGTGGCGGCTGACGGGATGTTGTTCAGGGTCACGTTTTGCAACAGCATCACTTTTCTCTCCAAGGCAAGTGTCAAGGTGTTTGTGCCGCCATCCACCAAGGTCACATTGCTTTTGGCAGCCATGAGGTCGCCATGACTCTTTCCTGCTTGCAGAGCGATTGCCATTGATGGAGTGGCATCCTCCTGCGAAGGCAAGATGTAGTTTTCTGCCGATGCACCGCCGATGGCATAGACGGAATAGTCTCCTTCGGTCAGTGCAATGCTGAGAGGATGATTTTCGTCAGTGAGAGTCTGCAAAGCCACGCATTTCTCACCCTTGAATACATAGACGTTCACGGGAAAACTGACTTCAGTGCCTTCGTCGGTGATTCTTGTACGCACTTGAAGCAGAGAATTTGTCTTTCCTTCGTTCATCTCCCCATTTTCAGGGAATGTCATTTTCTCGCATGACAAAAAACATGATGCTAATGCTGACATCATGAAAACGCTTTGTATGAACTTTTTCATTGGACGCTAATTTATAACACCTTAATCAATTCCACATCAAAGATGAGCGTGGCGAATGGTGGAATGGAGGCTCCTGCCCCACCCTCTCCATAAGCAAGCATATAGGGGATGTAGAAGCGATACTTGGCACCTTCAGCCATGAGTTGCACACCTTCAGTCCAACCTGCGATGACTTGCTGCAAACCGAAGTCGGCAGGAGCATTGCGCTTGTAACTGCTGTCGAACACGGTACCGTCGAGCAGACGACCTTCGTAGTGGCAGCGCACGGTGTCTGTGGCTTTAGGCTTCTTGCCAGTGCCTTCGGTGAGCACTTCGTATTGGAGACCGCTCTTGGTCACGATAATGCCGTCTTTCTTTGCGTTTTCGGCAAGGAACTTTGAACCTTCTTCTTTTGCCGCCTTGCCAGCGGCAGCCTTGGCAGCATTCTGCTTCTGTTCGAGTTCCTGGAAGAAGGCATTGACAATCTTCTGCCCCTCCTGATGGCTCACCTTGAGGTCGTTGCCCTCAAGCACATCGGTGATGGATGCTGCGAAGTCGTTGATGACGAGTGTTCCCTTGAGTCCCATTTGCTTGAGTTGCTGACCGATTCCAAGCCCCAATGCGTAACTGAATTTATCCATAATCGTAAGTAAAGTTTTATGTTTTAAATGATTAAAATTCGGATGTCTTGTCGAAATCGGGTACAAAGTTAGGCTTTTTTGCCGAAAATTGCCTAACTTTGCACAAAATTAAGTAAGGATTATTAGAAAAAGTATAGAATATGGCTTTGAAAGCAGGAATTGTGGGTTTGCCGAATGTGGGTAAATCAACGCTGTTTAATTGTTTGTCGAGTGCAAAGGCGCAGGCGGCAAACTTTCCTTTTTGTACGATTGACGCACAGTTGGGGCAGGTGAGTGTGCCTGACGAGCGACTGACTAAATTGGCAGAACTGGTGCATCCGGGACGGATTGTGCCTGCTGTGTGTGACATTGTGGATATTGCAGGACTGGTGAAGGGTGCCAGCCAAGGTGAAGGATTAGGCAACCAGTTTTTAGGCAACATCCGCGAGTGTGATGCCATCATCCATGTGTTGCGCTGCTTCGACAACGGCAACATTGTGCACGTGGACGGTTCGGTGGATCCTGTGCGTGACAAGGAAATCATTGACACGGAATTGCAGTTGAAGGACTTGGAGACTGTTGAGGCTCGTATCAAGAAAACAGAGAAACTGGCGAATGTGGGTCACGATAAGAATGCGAAGGTGGAATACGGCTTGCTGCTCCGCTATAAGGAGGCTCTGGAGCAGGGACTTTCTGCCCGCAGCGTCGTGCCAGAGAATGACGAGGAGGTGCTGGCTGCCAAGAATATGTTCTTGCTTACAACGAAGCCCGTGCTGTATGTGTGCAACGTGGATGATGCCAGTGCCAAGAATGGCAATGCTTATGTGGACAGGGTGCGTGAAGCCATCAAGGGAGAGGATGCTCAACTGATGGTGATCAGCGCTCAAACGGAAGCGGACATTGCAGAATTGGAGAGTTATGAGGAGAAGCAGATGTTCCTGGAAGATATGGGACTGGAGGAGAGCGGTTGCAACCGTCTCATCAAAGCCATCTATGCATTGCTGAACTTGCAGACATTCATCACGGCTGGCGAGATGGAGGTGAAGGCATGGACATTCCGCAAGGGATGGAAAGCTCCGCAGTGTGCAGGTGTCATTCATACCGACTTCGAGAAGGGTTTTATCCGTGCCGAAGTCATTAAGTATGAGGACTATATTCAGTATGGTAGTGAGGCAGCCGTGAGAGAGGCTGGCAAACTCGGTGTAGAGGGTAAGGACTATGTGGTGCAGGATGGTGATATCATGCACTTCCGGTTTAATGTATAAGCTTAGGAATTCCTAGGATAGCCTAGGAAGTCCTAGGAAGTCCTAGGAGAACCTAGGACCTTTTAGAATCACTATAACTCAAAATAAAATGGAAACGCTTTTCATAGATTGGCAGCCTTCGGTTGAGGCTTTTTCGATAGGCACTTTCAGCGTGCGGTGGTACTCGCTGCTGTGGTGTCTGGGCTTGTTGCTGGCATATCTGATTGTGCAGCGTTTGTATAAGCATCAGAAGATAGAGGAGGAGAAGTTTGAGCCGTTGTTCTTCTATTGCTTTGTCGGTGTGTTGGTGGGTGCTCGATTAGGGCATTGCATCTTTTATGAACCAGGCTACTATCTGACGAGTGGAAAGGGTTTCATCGAAATGCTGATTCCGTTCCATCAGATGGCGGATGGTTCGTGGAAATTCACGGGTTATGAGGGTTTGGCGTCGCATGGAGGCACCATCGGTCTCATCATTGCTATGGTGCTCTATTGGCGCAAGATGAGGCTGAAGCCTTGGGTGGTGATGGACAACATTGCCATCGCGGTGCCTGCAACGGCATGCTGCATCCGGCTGGGCAATTTGATGAATTCGGAGATTATCGGCAACCCTACCGATGTGGCTTGGGGATTCATTTTTCATACGCGTGAGGCATTGGTGAATGGGGAGGTGGCTCCTCGGCATCCTGCACAATTGTATGAAGCCCTTGCTTACCTTGTTATTTTCGTCGTAGGCGCGATGATTTATTGGCGGTGGTATAAGTCACAGGGGATGGAGGAAAAGTCGCCCATAGCGGTCGGAACGGGCTTTTATTTCGGTTTCTGTCTTGCTACCATCTTCACGTTCCGCTTCTTCATCGAGTTTTTGAAGAAAGAACAGGTGAGTTTCGAACAGGGCATGCTGTTGGATATGGGGCAGTTGTTGAGTATCCCGTTTGTGATATTGGGTGTGTGGTGCATGCTCAAGTCAAAGAAAAAGGCTGCAAGTTGATTGCAGCCTTTTTCTTTGTTTTTTTCGGGTCTTCCTAGTCTTCCTAGTTTTTCTAGCCTCTCTAGCCTCTCTAGCCCTTCTGGTTTATCTATAGTGTCTCCAGCATCCTTTTCAGCACCACGGTGGCTGAGATTTCGCGGTTGGCTGCCTCTGGGATGACGATGGAGGTGGGTGCCTCGATGACATCATCGGTAACAATCATGTTGCGGCGCACGGGGAGGCAGTGCATGAAGAAGGCATTGTTGGTTACTGCCATTTGGCGGTCAGACACAGTCCAATCGGCATAGTCATGGTAGTCGCCGAGTACCTTTCCGTAGTCTTCAGGACGGGTGACACCTGGGCAACTCCAGTTTTTAGCATAGATGAAGTCTGCGTCTTCGAAGGCACGCATCTGGTCGTATTCCACTTTAGCATTGCCCACAAATTGTGGGTCGAGTTCGTAGCCCTCAGGATGGGTTACCACAAAATCAACATCGGCAGCGTTCATCCACTCTGCAAAGGAGTTGGGCACTGCCTGTGGAAGTGCTTTGGGATGGGGTGCCCATGAAAGCACTACTTTGGGACGCTTGTTGGGTGTGCGCTGGATGGCTTTGCCACCGAAAAGAGGATTAGGCTCGATGAGTGTCTTGTCCTTGTATTCCTCGATGGTAATGAGGTCGGCAAATGCCTGAAGAGGATGTACGGTGGCACTTTCCATGAAGAAGACGGGACGTCCGCTGTATTGGATGAACTGATTGAGTATCTTTTCCTCATAGTCGTCCTTACGTAATTCAAAACGGGCAAAAGAACGCACGCCAATGAGATCGCAGTAGCAACCCATGACGGGAATTGCCTCCAAGAGGTGTTCGCTTTTGTCGCTCTCCATGATGACTCCACGTTCGGTCTCCAGTTTCCAAGCACCTTGATTGACATCAAGCACGATGACGTTCATGCCGAGGTTAAGTGCCGCCTTTTGGGTGGAGAGGCGAGTGCGCAGGGAGTTGTTGAAGAAGATGAGCATGGCAGTCTTGTTTTTGCCAAGCGATTGGTACTTATAGCGGTCTGCCTTAATTTCGAAAGCCTCATCGAGTGCCTTCTTCAGGTCGCCAATGTCTGATACGTGTTGAAATACTTTCATATTTTAAAGTTGTGAGTTAAGAGTTCTAATGCTTTGTTCTCTTCTCTTTCCATGATTTCACGTTCGCCAGGACCTTTGTCATTGATGCCACAGAGGTGAAGGATTCCGTGGATGATGACACGGTGGAGTTCTTCATCGTAGGTGGTGCCTTGCTGCTCTGCATTGGTGCGTATGGTGTCAAGACTGATGAAGAGGTCGCCGGCAATAGTGTTCTTTTTACCTGTGAGCAGGGTGTCATCGCAATAGTCGAAAGTGATGATGTCGGTATAGTAGTCATGTTGCAGATACTGACGGTTCACCTCAAGTATCTTGTCATCATTGCAGAAGATGTAGCCAATGTCCCCCACCCTCTTTCCGTAGGTGGCAGCCACAGCCTTAATCCATGCACTGATGTTGCGGCGACGAATGGGTGGCATCTTCACGCCATCAGTTTGATAAGTAATCATGCTAATTGGTCTTAATATCCTTGAACAGTTCCTCGTCTTTGATGGCTTTGAGTCCCTGCTTGTAGATTTCACTGATAGGGTTGATAATTTCGTAATATTCCGAACTGCTAAAGAGGTCGCGTGCAACGAGTGCCTTCATTTGAGTGCGGAGGAAAGGGAGTGTGGCTTGGAGTGCGGAGTCGGTGTATTCGATGTGCTCGTCTTTTGCTTTGGAAAAGAGGATGTCAAGCATTTCTTGGGGTACTTCAAACTCCTTTTGGAATCGTCCGAACCCTTCGCGGAACCGCTCGTTGTTGATGGTCTTGTCTTTCAAAAGTCGTTCGCGTTCCTTTCTAAAAGAATTGACATTATAATCCTTCAAAAGTTGTTTTTGATGGGTGTTCATCCACTTGAGAATGGTGGTGTTGATACACCCTTTGGCAGCGAGTTCGCGATGAAGTCGGGTGTAGTAGGTGGTGTCGAGAGGTACATAGACATCTGGCATGATGCCTCCTCCACCATAAACGACGCGTCCTCCCTTGGTGGTGTATTTGAGGGAATCAGGAAAATGGATGCTGTCGGCACTCATCAACTCTCCGCTATTGAGGCGGTCAAGCATATCACGGTCATACTTGCTGCGATCACCTTTCTCGTAAGGCTTTTGGAAGCAACGACCTACAGGACTGTAGTAGTGGGCGATGGTGAGACGCATCTCGGCACCGTCTGGCAATGGGATGGAACGCTGAACAAGCCCTTTGGCAAATGTGCGGCGTCCTACGATGATGCCTCTGTCGTGGTCTTGCAAAGCACCTGAAACGATTTCAGCTGCCGAGGCGGTATAACCATCGACGAGCACAATGATCTTGTTGAGGTCAATCTTGTCTTTTCCTGCCCGATATTCTTGTCTGCCTGTAGTGCGTCCCTCTGTATAGACAATCATTTCGTTGTGGTTGAGGAACTGGTCAGAAAGGTCAACGGCTGCTTGCAGATAGCCTCCGGGGTTGCCTTGAAGGTCGAGAACGAGGTCGGTCATGCCACAGGCTGTCAAGTAGTTGGTGGCTGTAACGAACTCACCTTTTGTGGTGGAACCGAAGTTGCTGATGCGCACATAACCAGTATGGTCGTCAATCATATAGAAGGAATCAACGGTGTAAACAGGAATCTTGTCACGAGTGACCTTAAATGTCTGAACACCCTTCACACCAGGACGTATCACCCCAAGGTTGACGGTGGTGCCTTTGGGACCACGCAACCGTTTCATGATTTCTTCACGAGACATCTTCACACCGGCAATGGCAGTGTCATTGACAGACACAATCATATCTCCTGCCATGATGCCCACCTTCTCGGAGGGACCACCACTGATGGTTTGGATGACCACGAGTGTGTCTTCGTTCATGTTGAACTGCACACCAATTCCATCGAACGAACCAGCCAAGGGCTCATTCATTGCTTGAACGTCTTTGGCAGGTGTATAGGTGGAATGGGGGTCAAGTTCTGTCAACATGCCCCGAATGGCATCTTCTGTCAATTTGCTGATATTGACGGTGTCCACATAAAGTTGTACGATAGCCCCTTCGGCATAAACCAGTTTGCGGAGTTGGCTGTCGAGTATGGAACTATTTGTTTGTTGTGCCATGAGCGGCATGGTGATAATCAGTAAGAATGCCGCTACAATGGATTTTGCTGTAATGAAGATGGATTTCATGTCGATGGTAAAAAATCTTTTACGTCTTTGTGGTAGGAAATCAATTCACGTACAATGCTTGAACTGACACACGAATATTGGGCATCGGTAAAGAGGAGCACGGTTTCGATGCCAGTGAGGCGATGGTTAACCTCTGCCATATCTCTTTCAAACTCATAGTCTTTCACGCTCCTCACTCCTCTCAGAAGAAAACTCGCCCCTACCCTTTTGGCAAAGTCGGTGGTCATACCTTCGTAAGTCTCCACGCGCACTCTGGACTCGTTTTCATAGGCTTTTTGGATGGCTTGCAAGCGTTCCTCGAGCGAGAACATGTATTTCTTTTCGTAGTTGATGCCAATGGCAATAATCACCTCGTCAGCCACACTCTTCAGAGCGCGATCGACGATGTTTTTGTGTCCAATGGTAAAAGGGTCGAAACTGCCTGCAAATAGGGCTATCTTTAGACCCTCCCTCTGCCCTCCCTGAGAGGAGGGGGCATTTATTTTTTCCATAGTCTTATTCATTGTCTGAGATACTGCTCCCTTCCTCGAGGGAGGGTGAGGGGAGGATCTCCTCCTCTTCGGGTTTGTCTTCCTCGATGACCAGATTGTTGATGATGAAGTTTTGGCGCTGCATGGTGTTCTTGCCCATGTAGTATTCGAGCAATTCCTTCACTTGGTCGGTTTTTCTGAGGGTGACACTCTCCAAGCGCATGTCGGAACCGATGAAATTCTTGAACTCATCGGGAGAGATTTCGCCGAGCCCTTTGAATCGGGTGATTTCTGGTTCTGGTCCTAACATCTCGATGGCTTTTTGACGCTCTTCATCGCTATAACAATAGATGGTGATGAAGTCACTTTTGTTGTCGGGATGTTCTGCCATATACTGGTCGAGTGCCGCCTTTTTTATGCGTTTCTTTCTGTTTCTCACACGGAAGAGCGGTGTCTGCAAAATGTAAACATGCCCTGTCCTGACCAATTCTGGGAAGAATTGTAGGAAGAAGGTAATCATCAGCAGGCGGATGTGCATGCCATCGACATCGGCATCGGTTGCTACAATGACTTTATTATAGCGCAGTCCGTCAATGCCGTCCTCGATGTTGAGCGCTGCCTGCAAAAGGTTGAACTCCTCGTTCTCATATACCACCTTCTTGGTCAAGCCATAGGAGTTCAGTGGTTTTCCACGCAGTGAGAACACTGCTTGTGTCATTACATCGCGGCTCTTTGTGATGCTTCCACTGGCTGAATCGCCCTCGGTGATGAAGATGGAACTCTCTTCCTTCAGTTCGCCTTTGGGGTCGTTGAGGTGTATCTTGCAGTCGCGCAATTTGCGGTTGTGCAGGTTCGCTTTCTTGGCACGTTCACGCGCCAGTTTGGTCACGCCTGCAATGGCTTTTCGGTCACGTTCGTTGTCCTTGATTTTTTCCTCGATAATCTCTGCCACATCCAAGTTCTTGTGCAGGTAGTTATCCACCTCTGTCTTCACAAAGTCGCCTACGAACTTGTTCACACTGATGCCACCATTTGGTTCCATCGTAAGCGAGCCCAACTTGATCTTGGTTTGTGACTCAAATTGCGGTTCCTGCACATTGATGGCAATGGCTGCGATGATGCCTGAACGTATGTCGCTATACTCGTAGTTCTTGCCATAGAACTCCTTGATGGTACGTGCAATATGCTCTTTGAAGGCACTTTGGTGAGTACCACCTTGAATGGTGTGCTGGCCATTCACAAACGAGTGATATTCCTCGCCATACTGTTGGTTGGTATGAGTGAAGGCTATTTCGATGTCATCTCCCTTCAAGTGGATGATTTCATAGAGGGGTGTGGCATCCATCGTGTCTTTCAGAAGGTCTTTCAAACCATTGCGACTCACGATGCGACTACCGTTATAGTAAATCTCCAGACCTGTGTTCAGGTAGGTGTAGTTGCGCAGCATGTTGCTGACAAACTCGTCTTGGAACTTATAATTGAGAAAGAGTGTATCATCTGGTGTGAAAGAGATGAATGTGCCATTTTCTTCTGAGGTCTTTTCTGTCTGGTCATCCACCAGTTTCCCCTTCTCAAACACCGCTGTGCGCACTACCCCATCGCGGTAACTCCTGACTTCAAAGCGATTGGACAAGGCATTCACAGCCTTTGTACCCACACCGTTCAGACCGATGGACTTCTGGAATGCCTTTGAGTCGTACTTACCACCCGTGTTCAAGATACTCACCGCCTCAATCATCTTTCCTTGCGGAATGCCACGGCCATAGTCGCGCACCGTCACCGCCCTGTTCTCTTTCACCTCCACTTCAATGCGCTTGCCGGCATTCATCTTGAACTCGTCGATACTGTTGTCAATGATTTCTTTCAGCAACACATAGATACCGTCTTCTGCATGGCTGCCATCACCTAAACGTCCGATGTACATACCAGGACGCAGACGGATGTGCTCCACACCTGTCAGGGTGATGATGTTGGCATCACCATAATTGGTTTCTGGGGTATTGTTCAGGTTTTGTTCTTCCATCATTGTATCTCCTTCTTGTAGCACCTTCTTCTCTTGTGCTGTCTCCGTTCAAAATAAATCCATTGTTGCTGCACCTTTTCGTTCAGTTCCAACTCCGGGTTGGTCTCCACGTAGTCGTAACCCTCGGAGATATAGATGGGCAAAAGGTCGTAAAACAAAATGGAATTGACCCCCTTTCCTTGATACTCGGGCAATACTCCCACCAGCATCAGGTCCAATGTCTTTGGCTTCTTGAATTTCAGTGTCTTCAGCAGATGCCACCAGCCAAAGGGGGTCAGTTTTCCTTTCGCTTTCTGCAATGCTTTAGACATGGAGGGCATTGAAATGCCCACTGCCACCAATCTGCCATTGGCTTCCGTGATGAGGCTCACCAGTTTCAGGTCAAGCACAGGTAAGTACATCTTCACATATTGGTCAATCTGCTTCTGGCTCAATTCGCTATAACCAAACAGCGGCTTGAAGGCTTCGTTGATGACCTGGAAAATTTCTTGTCCGTATTCTTTGGCAATTTTCTTTGCTGAAGTGTATTTCTTGATGTGCAGGTCGTACTTTTTCATTACAATCTCTGCAATCCTGCTCAATCTCTCTGGCATACCAGTCTCCTTGGGCACTGTCATCAACATCTCAATCCAGTCGGCATCTTTCTCGAAGCCCATCCTTTCGATGTGGTGTTGGTAGTAGGGATAGTTGTAGATGGTCGCCATTGTTGAAAGTTCCTCAAAACCTTCAATCAGCAGACCTTCGGCATCCATGTCGGTGAATCCAAGAGGACCTTGAACCGTGGTCATGCCACGCTCCCTTCCCCATTCTTCCACTTTCTTCAGCAGTGCTTCGCTCACCTCTTCGTCATCGATGAAGTCAATCCATCCGAATCGGACGGTCTTCAAATCCCACGTCTTATTGGCCTTTTTGTTGATGATGGCAGCGACACGCCCCACCAACCTGTCTTCCTTGTATGCTAAAAAATAGGCTGCCTCACAAAACTCCATCGCCGCATTCTTTTCCGAAAATGTGTTCAGCATGTCCTCGTAGAGGTCTGGCACGGAGTATGGGTTATTCTTGTACAGTTCATAGTTAAAACGAATAAATTGTTTCAGTTCCTTTTTCGTCTCAACTTGCTTAATTGTTACCATAAGTTACGTAAATTTTTGGCAAAGATACAACTTTTTTCCCTTTTATTTTGTTCGTTCCCTTAATATTAACTAATTTTACCGCCAAATACTGGTCAAAACCATTAAAAAAAACAAAAAATTTATGTGTAATCTAAAAGCTATTATCATTGCAAGTGCTGCTGCATTGTGCAGTGTTGGTGCTGTTGCTCAAGAAGACAGCAGCATAGAAGGTGGTTACCTTGCTGAATCACAAGAATTGGGTTATAAGCCTTATCCTTACAATTTCATTCAGGTGCAGGGTGGATTTGGAACGACGTTCACTGATGTGAGTTGCTGGAAGCTCCTCTCTCCCACTTTCAGTGTTGGCGTTGGTCGTATGTTCTCCCCTATTATAGGTGCTCGTGTGCATGTGAATGGCTGGAAGGCAAAGGGCGGCTTCGATGAGTTTAGATATACGGGTGACCAGCCAGTGAATAATCCCTCTGTGTTGAAATACAAGCACAGTTATATCAACTCCAATGTTGACTTGATGGTGAATATTTTCAACGTATTCTCGCAGAAAGTACATCGTCCTTTTGATCTTTACTTGATTGGTGGTCTGGGACTTAACTACACATGGCACAATAACGGTTTTGAGAATATTGTTTCACAATATCAGGTGGGGAGCAACATCGTCAATGCATGGGGAAATAAGCAGAATCTTCGTCACAACGTGTTGAGCCACAACCTTCGTCTGGGTTTGCTTGCCGACTACAACATTGCCAAGCATTGGAGTGTTGGTGCAGAAATCGATTTCAACTCTCTTGACGACCGTTTCAATAGCAAGTACAAGGATGCTGATGACTGGATGATGACAGGTCAGCTCTCCATTACTTATAAGTTTGGTTTCAAGGATGCTCCCAAACCTGCTCCTAAGCCCAGTTGCTGCTCCTCCTGTTGTAGCAAAACCTGTGGAACCCGCTCCTGTTGCTGCTCCAAAACCAGTGGAGACTCCTGCTCCCAAACCTGTTGTGGTGGAAGAACCCATAAAGGAAACCATTTTCTATGCTATCCGCGAGAGTGATGTGAACAGGGAGTCTATCGTGAATAAGGTGGCAGAATGGTGCAAGAAGTATCCAAACAAGAAGATTACAATTGATGGTTATGCTGACAAGGGCACAGGTAATTCTAAACTTAACATGGGCTATGCACAGAAGCGTGCTGATAAGATTGCTGCTTTGTTGAAGGAAAAGGGTGTTCCTGCAAGTCAGATGACTGTCAAGTCTTATGGCGATACGGTTCAGCCATTCCCGGAAAATGACAAGAACCGCTGTGTCATCATAGAAGGTAAATAATCCGTTGAACAGATAAAGAAAAAGGGTTGCATCCAACAGAGGATGTAGCCCTTTTTCTTTTGGTCTTTTCAAGATGATTATTTGATTTGGAAGGTGGCAACGACGGGTAGATGGTCGCTGATGCCACCTTTATAGGCAGGACCGAGATAGGTGCGTTTGGGCTTCTCACCACCATGGGTGGGGTCTGGTTCGACGAGGAAGGGTAAAGTGAGGATGCGGGTTTGCTGATGGGAGAGGGTGGTGGTGTGGGTGAGGATGTGGTCTAAGATGGACCATTCTCCTTGGTATTTGTAGGTCCCTGGTTGGAGTTTGGCAGTGCGGTCAATGAGGTGGTGACTGCGGGTGAGCAGTTTCAGTTGCTGGGAGTTGGTTTCGGCATTGAAATCTCCCATGACGATGATGTTGGGGTGGTGGCGGTGTTGGCGCACAGAGTCGGTGTGTGCCTGCAGTTGCTGGCAGAGGTGCATGCTGAGCCGATGACCCTCGCTGCCGCCTTTCTTCGATGGCAGATGCACCACATAGACATCGAGCGTGTCGCCGCTGGCAAGGGTGCCAGCCACATGGAGGATGTCTCGTGTCTGCTGCTTGGGAAGGCTGTTTCTGATGCTTTGATTCTCAAAGGGGTGGAAGGTGAAAGGGGAGTAGAGTAGGGCAACGTCGATGCCGCGCTCGTCGGGAGAGTGGGTCATCAGATACTTGTAGCCAATGGTGCGGAGCGGGGTGCGCTGGGTGAGGTAGTGCATCACGGTGTCGTTCTCCACTTCGCAGAGGCCGATGAGGTCGATGGGCCGCTTCTCGTCGGCAGCGGCAATCACCTTGCTCACCCCCTTCAGTTTCTTGAAGAGTCGGCTCTTGTTCCATCGCCGTTCGCCTCCGTCGCAATACTCGGCATCCATCTTCCCTGCATCGTGGATGGTGTCGAAAGCGTTCTCGATGTTGTACGACATCACTGTGAAGGATTGTTGTGCTCTCATTTGACAGCACATCAGAACTACAAACATCAGCAATACCTCCCTTTTCATTGCCATCTTTCATTTTATTTTTGCAAAGGTACACTATTATTTCCACATATCACACAGAAGAGGGGAGATAGTTTGACCTTGAAGTATTTGCGGAGCAACTGGAAAAATATTTTTCTCTAATTGGGGAGTTATTATTTCTCAATCATATTGGCATTGCAAAATGGATTATGTTCATTGTAGTGTAAAGAGATTTTCAGTACATTGTCCACTCTACTCACATGCATTGCTCTGATGATGGGGGTTATCTAATCCTAAACATATCATGCTTCTATTGAGACATTGGTAATGAACATAAAAGCCTCCGCAAGTCACATTGCAGGGGCTTTTCTATGATTCAATCTTTTTGTGCATTTTTTACGTCCCGTCCTAAAACTTTTTCCTTCCTGTTATAGATAGTTTTAGAAAGCGTCCTAGAAAAGTTTTATCTTTCATTATACTTACATTTTCTAAATTGCCGCATGCTCTTTTATGCTATTTCTTGTCACTTAGTTTGCTAAATCCTATGATGGGGCGACGCGGCTGTGGGTTGTTGCTCTGAAGTTGGGCAAGAGCCTCGCTGATGGCATCCAGTTGTGCGCGATTCTCTTCGTTGATTTCATTCTGGTCAGATAACAATTCCTCAATATATTGCTTAACATCGTTGATTTCTTGTTTCAATTCTGTATAATTGGTGCTGACAGATGAAACTATTTTTCGTAACTCAACGAATGCACGCATAATATTACGATTAATGTCAATAGCAACATCAGAACGAAGTACACTACTAAGCATCGCTACCCCCAATTCTGTAAAAGCAAAAGGAAGATAACGTGATCCTCCCCAATTCGAATTGGGCTTTTGCTTATTTATAATTGTCAATTGTTTTTCTTCTGATGTACTTGAGGACGCAAATTGCGTCCTCAAGTACGCATTTATTTGATTTTCAATTGAATTTGAGGACGCAATTTGCGACCTCAAACGAATATGTTCCATTTCATCTCTCGTAAGGATGAACATGAAATCATCTCCCTCGAAACGTCTGATATTCCGTTTAACTGCCTCCTTCAGTCGTTTCGTCTCAACACCATACAGTTCTGCAAGGTCACTATCCAGCATCACTTTTTGACCTCGAACTTCGTAAATCATATTTTGAATAAATGCTACTTCATTCATGGGCTTTTCTTGTTTTACAATTGCAAAGTATGTAAATAAATGTAAAA
>SAMEA3663276__coassemble_58_pt1 | contig 46199 bp, 38 predicted proteins | sample SAMEA3663276__metabat2_high_PE_014 | metagenome-assembled genome bin SAMEA3663276 (sample SAMEA3663276) | pig gut metagenome | biome: pig gut; feature: pig-associated habitat; material: faeces | place: China | collected 2013 | reverse complement strand
ATTATCCGTTGCGCACTTTTCACGAGCATCGGAAGGGCATCAAAGAAATGTTTGGTGTTGACATCATTTGTGACAAGTCTATCGGATATGCCTATCTGGTACCGAATCGTGACGCTTTAGATTTCAATAAACCTCAGAAGTGGTTGCTTAACCAATACAACATCCCCAGAGACTTCCTTGTAGATTATAAGATGAGGGACAGAATCCTGTTGGAGAAAATGGCAAGAGGGCATGAATGGGTGAAGACTATTATTCAGGCAATGCAAAAGAATGAGGAACTGGAAATTGATTACCAGAAGCATGACGCACCAATGGAAACACTCCATGTGCAACCTTACGCCTTGAAAGCATACAATCGTCGTTGGTATCTACTGGGGTATGTGAAGGAAAAGGAAGCGATTCGTACTTTAGGTTTGGACAGGATGAATAACGTGTATGCTACGACCACGCATTTCAAAATGCCAGATAATTTTGATGCCCAGAAGTATTATGCCAACACCATTGGTGTGTATGTCAACGACAAGAACCCAGTAACAGAAGTGAAGATTCGTGCATACGGCACACAAGTGGAATATCTTCGTTCATCTCCCCTGCACAAATCGCAGTCGGAAGGCAAGTCGAAGTATGGCGAGTTTGCCGAATTCACCTACCGAGTCAGCATCACCCCTGAACTCATCAGTTATTTGTTGGCGATGGGAGATAGGGTAGAAGTGCTGGAACCTGTGGAGTTGAGAGAGGAAATGAAAGAGAAAATTAAAAATATGTTGAAAGTTTATAAATAAGAACATTATGGAAACTTTTCATCAACTAACAAAAAGAAGTACCCTTTATAATTAAAAATATGTTTAACTAAAAAAGAAACGATTATGGCAAGAACAGATGATTATGATTTTCTGAGGAAGGAATTATGCAAGAGTTATTCTGGGGCAGATTTACCCCAGTACTATGATTATTGCCTTGAGAGAAGAAAAAAGAATCTCAAAATAACAATCTGGGAGCGAGGATTAAAAGCGAACATGCAAAGCAATGAAAGTGCCTTTGAAAGTTGGGCCATAGTATTAAAATTCTATCTGCATGAATTAATTAAAACTGTTACGATTGACTGGGAAGACAACTCTGATAATCTCAAGAATAGTTTACATTATAATAGATTTGTATATCGTATTGGCAAATTTATTCAGACATACGATTGGGTTTTATCCGCCAAACCTATACCCGTAATTCCTTCTTCTCTTTTTTGTAATTGTCCAAATAAAGAAGCTGCATCTATTGAGAAGCATAAAGACAATTCAGAAGGATGGCTTGAATGCACGTATGTAGAGAATCATAAGGCACAATATGATATAATGAATCATCAATTGCCTGTTGGCATCTTTTATGACAAAGTAAGTAAATACACCTATTATTTAACAGGAAATAAAAGTGCGATAGACATTTGGGCTAAAAAAAATGATAGCTTCTATATCTTTGAATTAAAAAAGGAAGATAATAAGCCTCTTGGAATTATATCAGAAATCATGTTCTATACTAATATTATGCATGACATCCTGTCTCATAGAATTCGATATCAGATGGAAACCAAGACCAAGAAGGCGATACAAGGAAATTGGCGATCCTTTGGAGATTTCTATAAAATCTATTCCAACGGAGTTATCAAGCGTATTAATGCTGTTATGCTTGCAGATAATTTACACCCACTAATAACACAAGAACTTCTTGATTTTGTAAATGAATCGGCTCGCTTAAAATATCTTCATATCAAATATTCTATGCAGACTGTTGAATTGTAATAATGCCATAAAATCTTACTAGTTGTGCGCCACTTTTGTACAGCATGCCTCGAAAACACCATTTTGGGGTATGCCTCATTCGTATAAAGGTTCAATCAACAATTAAAAAACGATAAAAATGGAAGAAAAAATTGAAATTAAGAAGATTGAAAATGCTTTTGTTGTAGCAATCAAGATTGAAAATACTTGGATTGCAAAAGTAGGTGATTCAAAGATGATTGCAGAAGCTTTTGATGTGTCACAAGTGGAAGATCGTGGGCTTCAGGCACGTCTTTGTATGGATTCTTGTCCTGATGCAACTGATTGTAAAGCAATGACCCTTGCCGAATTCCGTGTGTTTCGTTCACAAGTTGAGGAATCCAACGAAAAACTTTTCACCACCTAACACAACAATAATTCCATAAAATCGCGCCCGATGTGCGCCACTTTTGCACAGCATGCCTCGAAAACGCCATTTCGGGGCATGCTTCATTCGTATAAGGGGTAAAACAGCAATAAAATACGTTTAACTAAAAAAGAAAAGTTATGGCAACAAAAATCTCCAAATTAGAGAGCGGGCTTCTTTCTGCGAACTATATCTTGTACAAGATTCTGAAAAGTTCAAATGCACCTGTATGGTGGAAAAAAGTTAAAAGAGATAAGGAGTTGTATATTGAGATTCGAAAAAAGAACATTATAGACGTTTATTACAGAGGTGGAAGAATGGCTGAACTAAAATGGAATCAAGGGAAGATAGAGGTAAAGGCACATCCGAAATATCTCAACTTGACAGACATAGATGATGCTCGTTACTACACGAAGAAGATTGATGAAAATGGGAAGCTGAAGATTATGCCTAAATACCAAAACTGTGAAGAGTGGCTTACCTTTAATATAAAAGGGATGAAAGCCAATATACGTACTCATTATTCAGGAGATATGAACGGTGAAGCCACCTCTGAGAAATTCATTCAAGGTAATTTGATCATTAATGGACGTGATAGATACCTTGATTCAGAATTTGCCCATCGGTTATATGATGGAGGACGTAAATCTGTCAGAATAGACCTCGTGAAAATTGAAGGGGAACACTTTGTGTTTGAAGAGTTGAAGAGAATCAAAGATGGAAGATTGTTGAAAAAAGAAACACTCCCTGAGATTCTCACCCAAATAGATAATTATAGAGATTTCTTAAAAGAAAACAAAGATGAATTGACGGTGTACTATCGTACGTTGTATAAGATAAAGAAAAAGCTTGGATTGCCAGTTCCTCTTGTAGATGACATAGATAAAGTTACAGTAGATGTGGAGCCTCAATTGTCAATCGCTTTGAATTATGATAAAAGTACAAAGGCCAGAGACGAACGCGTGAAAAAGATTAAGGATTTACTTCTTAAAGAACGTAACGTCGTACCGATTATATATAGTAATTTCTGAAAAATCGCACCAGATGTGCGCCACTTCTGCACAGCATGCCTCGAAAACGCCATTTCGGGTATGCCTCTTTCGTATAAAGATGTACCCAAAGCAACAAACTTTATTCATTCAAAACAATTAAAAACATGAAAACTTATCATTTCGTACATCTTAATGTGCATTCGCAGTATTCGATTCAAGATGGATGCGCAACAATTCGACAATTGGTGGACACAGCCATCAAAAGCAGGATGCCGGGTATAGCTATCACAGACAAAGGCAACATGTCTGGCATTTTGGAGTTCTTTGAGTATGTCTGTCGTGTCAATAAAGAAAGGAAGGCGCAAGGGAAGAAGCCATTCAAACCCATTCTTGGTTGTGAACTTTATGTTTCAGGTGTGACAGCCTCTGAAGATTTAGAACAATCTTTTCGATTGACGATACTTGCCAAGAACCTTGTTGGTTACAAGAATTTGATGAAGTTGGTGACCATCTCTGACAACAAACCTCTCCATCACAAAGCATTGGAAACCTATCATGAAGGTCTGATTGTTTGCTCTGGTGGAGAAATGGGTGAAGTGTATGACTGGGCGTCGAAGGGTGATTTGGCAAATTTACAGGATGCCATCAAATGGTATCAACAGGTCTTTACAGATGATTACTATCTCGAATTGCGGAGAACTGCTGTCCATAAAGATGCCCGGTCAGAACAGGAGAAAGTCAATCAAATGCTGATAAAGGCTGCAAAGGAAACTGGTGTCAAGTTGGTTTGCACCAATGATGTCCATTATGTGGCTCCAGAGGATTTGTCTACGTACAACACCCAACGCAGTATAGCTCAGGGAACAACCATTGAAGAGTATGTTCAAAACCATCCTGTGCTGCTACGTTGGTTGAGAAACAGAAAAGAGATGTGTGAATTGTTTGCCGATGTGCCTGAGGCTGTTGCCAATACGATTGAGATTCTGAATAAGGTGGAAATCTACAATATCTGTCGCACCCCCAGCATGCATGTGTTTCCTGTTCCCAATGCGTCAGAAGGTGACCAGTCGCAACTCGAAGCAGACTATCTAGAAAATTTGACTCTCGCGAGTGCAAAGCAGATGTATGGAGACCCACTTCCTGAAGAAGTGTTTGAACGTTTGCAATATGAGCTCAGCATTATCAAGCAAAAAGACGCATCTGGCTACTTCTTGTTCATGCAAGATCTTGTCCATACGGCACAATCAGAGTTGGGCTTATGGGTAGGGCCAGGCCGTGGTTCATCAGCAGGAAGTTTGGTGGCATATTGTCTGGGCATCAACAAAATAGACCCGCTAAAATATGGTTTGTTGTTCGAACGTTTTTTGAACCCTGACAGAAACTCATTCCCTGACATCGACTTGGACTTTGAAGACGGAGGAAGAGAACGTGTGATTGAATGGCTCGAAAAGAAATATGGGAAGGAACGTTGTGCGTATATCATAACTTATGGCATATCTAAAATGAAGCTGATTAATAATACAGGCATTGATGCTTGTGGCTTCATTGTTAGTGATGACCCGATAAGTGATTGGACGCCTGTCATAACTGTCACGAGGAATGGAAAGAGCGTGAGATGTGTGCAGTATGATGCTCATTGTGTGGAATCTACAGGATTGGTGAAGGTGGTCTTTCTTGGTCTTTGGGCACTCTCCCAGATGAAAGCCATTTGTGAGAAGATAAAGTCCAATTTGGGCGTTGATATGGACATCGAAAAGATTCCTATTGATGATCCAAAGACTATAGAGTTGTTCCAGCAAGGGCAGACGAATGACATATTCCAATTCTATTCAGAAGGGATGCGCTCTTGGCTTCTCAAAATGCATCCAACATCCTTTGAGGATCTTGTTATTCTGAACGCGATGTATCGTTCACGTTCAATGGATGAACTGCCAACACTCATCAAGCAGAAGAATGGGAAAAAGAAGATCAAGTATGTCCTTCCCATCATGGAGGAATATCTTCAAGAAACATACGGAATGATTGTCTATCAGGAACAAATCATGCAACTATCACAAGCGATTGCAGGATTCAGTAGAGGCGAAAGTAATGGACTGCGTGGGGCGAATTTTAGGAAGAAAAAAGATGTGTTGAAGTCCAAGTTTATGGAAGGTGGCATCAGAAATGGATATACGAAGAAGTCACTTGAAAAGGTATGGACGGAATTAGAAGACAAAGGAGCATACGCTTTCAACAAGTCTCATGCTGTCTGCTATACATGGATTGCCTATCAAATGGCATACCTCAAAGCAAACTATCCTGTGGAGTTTCAAGAGGTGATGAAAGATGATATAGGGAGATATTGGGATTAATTTTGGCAAAAAAATGCCATGAAACGCTCTCATTGTGCGGTGTTTTTGCATAGAATGCTCAAAAAACGCCGTTTTACAGGTGTGCTCATTCGTATAATAAATTATCATTAAAATTTTAACCCCAAAAGTATGAGCAAGAACAAAGATCAGAAGCGCAAGGCGCAAGTGAGTGCAAAGGCAAAGGCTGAGTCGTTCAAATTCCAGGTGGAGTATGCCCGCCAGCAACGAGCCTCCTTCATCGCGGAGAATGCGCCCGAATTGATGGCAGAGATGGAGGTCATCTGTCAGAACGGGCTGGTGGACGCCATGCTGGCACTCCACAACATCGTTGATGCAGGGCGTATTGAGTTTGGAGTGGAGCCAGAAGGCGAGGGGTGTTCCCTGAACGGTGCCCTTGTGCCCTACATCCTTGGCTTCACGCCTGTCTGCCCGGACAGTGCCGACACCTACGTGCCTGGTGTCTTCACGGGCCCGTTCCCTATGGCTGTGACGCTTGTCTATGACAACGAGGTTCGCAACAAGGTGGTGGATTGGGCGAAGGCGCACTACGACGGCATGACCACCCGGTTTGGACAGCCCCTCCTCAAACTGCCCAACATGATAGTGGAATTCAAGAGGATGATCAAGAAAGACGAGGCATGATAAAAGACGCTGAGAAAATCCAAACGCTGCTTCATGAGATGGTGGAAACACTATCCGTGGTGCGCATTACGAAAGAGGACATCAAGCTTTTTAGAGAAGGCTTGATTGCCTCTGATTGCAGATGCCCTGCTTCAGACCCTCAAGCGTTTGTCAAGGTGATCGAGCAATTGGAAAAAGATCGGCAAGACATACTGAACGTGCATGATTGCATTCAAAAGATGATTATCCATGTGTATGATACGCAGGAGCATTGCCTCATGATGGATGATATGCCCTTATTACATGATTTTGTGGACAATGTACCATGTAGGGAATTCAAATGGGGTGTGGGACAATGGAAGGGTGATGAAGTCAGAGTCGTAATTGTATATCAAGCCGCATTAGCGGATTCCTCCCGAAGTTTCTAAACGAATTACAGATTGGATTCTTCTAAACAAATATATACTGCTGTTGGAATAATATGAAGATTAAAATTCATCGAGGCACTCACCAGATAGGTGGATGGTGTGCGCAGAGAGTTCGGGATTGTGCCAGAGAACGAGCGCTGTTCGCTGAATGGGGCGATTGTCCCATACCTCATGGGAATCACTACGATCTGCCCAGACAGTGCAGACACCTACGTGCCAGGTTTGTTCTTGGGTGAGTATCCTCTGTAAGTCGTGGTTGCCTATGACAACGAGGTGCGCAACCAAATGGTTGACTGGGCGAAGGCACGTTTCGATGGCATGACGACCAGATTAGGACAACCCATCCTCAAACTGCCCAAGATGGTGGTGGAATTCAAACGAATTCTCAAATGATAATGAAAACAAATATGAATGAATTGATTATGAATGGCCTTAAAGGCTTGGCATCCGGTTTTGACAAACTGGATGCAGCCACCAATGGTTGGCAGAATGGAAACTTGATTGTTGTAGCAGGACGTCCTGCTATGGGAAAGACAGCTTTCGCGTTGTCTTTAGTACGTAATATGGCAGTCGAGAAGAAAATCCCTCTTGCGATGTTCTCTCTTGAAATGTCGAAAGTACAGTTAGTGAATCGTTTAATTGCGAATGTTAGTAAGGTTTCTATTGAGAGAATTAGAAGTGGACAGATTGCAAAGAATGATTGGTCAAAAATTGAAACTGGTGTGAGCTCAATGTTAGGTGCACCATTATATGTGGATGATTCACCTTCGCTTTCCGTGTCTGAACTTCGTGTGAGAGCCCACAAGTTGGTGCGTGATTATAGTGTGAAGATGATTATCATCGACTACCTCCAGCTAATGAATGCGCCAGACGGTTCAAGCGAATCACGCCAAGAAGAAGTTGCAACGATATCTCGTTCTCTGAAATTGCTGGCAAGAGAATTGGACATCCCAGTCATGGCTCTTTCACAATTGAATCGACCCGTGGAGCAGAATTCGAGCAGCGATCCTGACAGTATGCGTCCGAAACTCAGCGACCTTCGTGAATCAAGTGCCATTGAGCAGGATGCCGATATGGTTTGTCTTATCCATCGTCCTGAGTATTATAAGATAGTGAAAGACAAAAATGGCAACGACACCAAGGGTGTTGCTGAAATCATTATCGCCAAGCATCGATATGGTGCAGTAGGAGATGTGCGTCTTCACTTCGACAAAGAGCAGGCAGCTTTTACGGACGAAAAGAATTAAGAGGATCAAGTTAAAATTTGAACGAGAATTAGAATAAAAGGATGTGCTCTTTCGTTATACTATATAAGGCAAACAGAACTCCAACACATCAACAAATTATATCAAAATGAAGATAAAGATCCATCGCGGGCTTGACCAAATAGGTGGTTGCATCACAGAGATCAGTACAGAAACTTCTCGTGTCTTTATCGACATGGGAAGGAATCTGCCTGGCAATGGAGAGAATATGACACCCGAGCAAGAAAAGGCATTGGTGGAAGGCTTGTTCGCTCAAAACAAGAAAGAGCATGAGGCAGTTATCTATACGCATGTTCATGAAGATCATGTTGGGATGTTTGGATATGTGCCTGAATGTGTGCCTCAGTATATTGGCGAAGGAGGAAAGACCGTCTTGTTAACGAAAAATGAATGGATAAAGAAAGGGCTGAAACTACAACTAAGGAGTGCACAAGAACTGGAGATTGCGGATGTGCCACAATGTGAGGAGGCTGTCAAAAAACAAGAAGAATTGTTGACAAAATTACATCATTTCAACACGTGGAAACGCTCTAAAACTCCTCAATCTTTCAGGATTGGCGACATTCAAATCACTCCTTTCTTCAACAGCCATTCTGCCTATGACTCCTACATGCTGCTGATTGAAGTTGATGAAAAGAGGATTTGGCACATGGGGGATTATCGCAAACATGGATATTTAGGCAAGCGGCTTCTTGATGTGTTAAGAATCTATGCCAGAAATATTGATGTCCTCATAACAGAAGGTACGATGTTGGGGCGTACTGACGAATGCATTCATGAACGTATCGTGTCGAAGAAGATGGCAAGTGTAATGGAGGCATTCAAGTATGTCTTTGTGTTGGCATCTTCGACAGATATCGAAAGACTTGCTTCTATCAAGGAAGCGTCGAAAAAGGCTGGCAAGAGTCTTTATGTTTGTTCAGGCATGATGAGGGATATGATGCGCCTGTTCACAGAACGAGAAAGCAAGATATCTAAAGGTTTGTTTGACTTCCATCCTCGCTTTTACAATGAAGGGAAGCCGATGGATTCATTGAGAAAGAATGGCTTTGTGATGGTGGTTGGAACAGGGCAATCGGGACGTGTCTATTTGATGAAGTCAGAATTGCCAGAGGAAGAAACCTTACTTATCTACTCTTCATGGGATGGGTACTACAAAGACCCTGAACAAGTGAAGGTGAATCCTCAGTATCTGATGTTTCGTGAACAATTCCACAATGTGGTGGACATCCATACTTCAGGTCATGCAGACAGACAAGCGATTAAGGATGTAATAGAAACAGTCAATCCGAAGCAAGCTGTTATTTGTATTCATAAAGACAAAGACCAAACACTCGACTCGCTGGATTTAAGTGAAGATCTCAAAAAGAAGATAGTTAATCAAACGTTATTGACATTGTGAAAATTCTCCAAATCTCCGACACACACAATCGTCATCGGCAACTGACAAACCTGCCAGAAGCCGATGTAATTGTGCATTGTGGCGACTTTGCAGACAATGGAACTGAGGAGGAAGTGCTTGATTTCCTCAACTGGTACATTGACTTACCTTACAAATACAAAATATTTGTGACAGGCAATCACGACCTTTGTTTATGGGATGCAAAAGACATTGAGGATTTGCCTGAGAATGTTTTCTTTTTGCAAGACAGAGGCGTCACGATTGAAGGCGTGAAGTTCTTTGGCATCGCATACAATCATTCAGAGTGCCTCATCCCAGAAGGCACAGACATTGTCATCACCCATGAGCCTCCCATCATGATTTTGGATGAATCAGCAGGAATTCATTGGGGAGATGTACCATTGTTCAAACGTATCATGGAAGTAAGGCCTCGCTACCACCTCTTTGGTCATGCACATGAGAGTTGTGGAACCCTCAAACAAGATGATATCATTTTCTCCAATGGTGCCATTCTCGATGATTTTTACCATATTAGCCATCAACCAAAGGTGTTCCTAATTGACACTAACACGTCAACCCCTAAACCGTGAGAATGGAGATTTAATACCTTTCGTGTGTCACAGAGAGCCCCACCTTGTCACCCTAATTCTCTCAAATCAGGGGACGAAAATCAGGGAACGTTTCTCTGATTTGACAGCAACACTTAAGACTGAAGATGCAAGAAATCTCAAAAAAACAAATACGGGCACTCAGCATTCCATCATTTGTGCTGGGTGCCCGTCATGGGAGGGGTTGGGTGTGCGAACCTTTCGCCGTTAGGCAGTTCTGATGCGCATGGTGCGCACGGGGTTCGTTCACTATTCAATGTCACTCATAAACTTGCCTTTGCGTCAACGGTTGTTAGTGGGGAGGGTGAATGAATACTTGCCGGGCGATGATACTTTCACTCCACCTTGTGGTGTTGTGGTGGTCGTCTGCGTGGAACGGTTCGTCGTTGGTGTTGACGTAGGAGACTCTATACGCAAGTCCTGCAGGTAGTTACAGTCTGCGAAAGCCTCGGGATGGCAATACGCATTCTTGCCGCTAATGATGGCTGTGGTGAGAACGCGGCAGTTGCGAAAGGCATGGCGCTGTACGTTGGCATTGTTGCCCGGCACAGCTACCGATGCAAGCCCTGTGTTGTAGAAGGCATCCTCCTCGATACTGCGCACGCTGGCTGGAATCTCCACTGACTTCATCTTCGTCTGGTCAGCGAAAGCCCGTTTGCCGATGCCCACCACCTGATACGTCACGCCACTGTGCTTCACCACGCTTGGAATCTTTACGTAACCGCTGTAGTTGCCTTTCAGTTCGCTCGTCAGTTCAACGGTGTTACCACTCAGAATCTTGTAGTTCAGTTTGTCCTCTGTGAAGACAAGTCCCACATTGCCAGTCGTGCCAGCGTTCGAATAGTGATTACGGATGTCGTCCATGGAAATACCGAATTTCTTGGCGCCTTTTTCAATATCAAACTCTTTCACTGCCACCTTGCCGTTGCTGCCCACCGACGACGTCTGTCCTGGCTGCAGGTTCACCTTGTCTGTTCCCTTCTTGCTCGTCACCGTCACAGAGCCAGCAAACAGATAGATGTCTGACTTGCCGCCCGTCTCCTCAAACGCCACAATCGTGCCATTGATGCCACAAACACAGTGAGACATTTCAAAACCTATGCTCTTTCCTGCCGCCACCTTTTTGATGTTCGTCCACATGCGGCCTATGAGCATTTCAAGCTTTGACTCATTTTCCTCTTCTGAATGAATGATGAGGACACTCTTTGGTTTGATGACATAGGTGCTCATATCCTCCAGCCCCAAAATGGCACCGGACTCCTCTTCTGTCTTGATTCTGTCGTTTTCATAAACCACATCATCCAAATCTACAAATTCATAGGAATCATCCTCTTCAAAATTACAACGTTTCTTCACCTCTCCATAAAAGTCATTAAATCGAATACGGCTGTCTATCTTTTCACAAGGTCCCTTTTCCGGCTCAGGTGTACGTACTACAGGTGTAGGCACAGACACAGGCACAGGTGTCGCATCAATGTCAAGGTTCCACGTCACCGTAATCCAGTCACCCGTATCACCCAGATAGTAGATGTGCACTTCGCCATATTTCCTTTTGGGGACACGGCTGCTGGTCGCCTTCTCCTTGTCTGTACGCATGGACTCATCCGTACGTGGGGCGCCACTCATGCTGGGCCTATCGTAATATCTGATGTCAAAGTAGATGATGGGGACTTTATTGCCCTTCACCTGTCGGCATTTGACTGTGATGGTCTTTCCTGACTCCACCGTTCCCTCATAATTCTGCATATAATTACCCCGCTCTGGTGTATTTCCCGTGTAGAGAGGCTGTTCCTCCTTCGTCACCTTCACCCCACTGATAGAGTATTCAATGGTCTGTCCCTGACGGGTGATGGTTCTCTTAAATTCACTCTGTGCTCCAGCCGTCCCAGCCACCATCAGCAGGACGAGGGTCATGATAATACTTTGAATTCCTTTCATAGTCGTATAGGTATTATGTGATTAGTTTCTTTCAATTGTCTTTTCGGCTACAAAGATGCGATATTTATTTGAATCAACAAAAAAATGAACCCAAAAAACGGCTCACCTGCAAAAATCTGTGTGGTAGATTTGAAAAAAAACAAGAATAACACTTTTAACTCCCATTTTAACTTCATTTTTAACTTCCGAAAGTTGAGTAAAGTTGAAAATTGAAAGCTGAAATTATCAAAATACGGGCACTCAGCATTCCGTCATTTGTGCTGGGTGCCCGTAAGGGTAGGCGTTGGGTGTGCGAACCTTTCGCCGTTAGGCAGTTCTGATGCGCACGGTGCGCATGTAGGGAATTCTTTTATTCTGCCAGATATTCTTTCATGCTCTTTTTCCAATCGAGGTCATTGCTGAGGTCGGTGAGGTCGTCCACCTTCCATTCGCCACCTTCGTAGATGAGGTTGACGCGCACAGGAATCTCACTGAAGTTATGGAGCTTGAGCGTCACGGCAGCCTCCCAAGGGGTGTCGTCCATAAGGAGTCTCTCCAAGGTGAGGTCTGTGGCGTAAATCTTCTTGCTGAAGTCTTGACCCATCACCCAGTAGTCGGCATCGAAGAAGCCCATCTCTTCAGGATTCTGGTTGTCTTTCTCTATGACAGCCTTTACCGTGGCGTTCCAGTCTTTGGAACAATACTCCTTGTCAAGTTCATTGGATTGGGTTTGCCAATCTTCACTGCTATATGCTTGACCGACCGCTTCATAGACTTCCTGTACGGTTTCGAGGGCATATTGTCCAACTTCCTCCTCTGTCGGTTCATACACAGAACCAGGACCGTCAAGCATAAAAACAGAGTCTTCATCTCCGTTGTCATTGTTGCCTGTGGTCTTGTTGCCGCAAGCAACAAACGTGATGGCGGTCATTGCTATCATGATAAATGTCAGTTTCTTCATCCTGCAGCGTCTCCGTTGTCAATACCTAAAAAGAATTCCATATCTCTTCTGAAACCAACGCTATCTGTGTCGTAGTCGGCAAAGTCGTTGATTTTCCATTGTCCGTCTTCCACGGTGAGACGAAGGCGCACTTGCCCCTTCTGTCCGTTCCATGAGAGGGTGAGGAATGCCTCCACATAGTCTTGTGTGGGGTCGGTAATGTTGTCGAACTGCACTTTGATGGGCGTGCCGAGTCCTTGGAACCAGCGGTAGCCTTCATTCTCGAAGTACGCGTCGCTGCCTTGAGCAATGGCTTTCATGTTCTTCTCTTCCACCTGTTCCATCAGCGCCAGAAGGCTTTTGGTGCATGCGATGGAATCGAGTAGGGTCATGTTCATCACCCCATCGTTCACATTGTTCAGTTCGTTGTAATAGGCTGTGATTTGTGCCTTGATGGCTTCCTCTGTATGGAGGTCGGCAGCGGCAGTCGTGGTGCTGGCTGAGTCGGATGCGATGCTGCCGATGCTGTCGGTAAATGGGGTGTTGAGTTTCTTTCCGTCGCATGCGGAGAGGAGTGCGAGGCTTCCCATCACGGTAATGCTCATCAATAGTTTCTTCATATTTGTTCTTGTTTTGTAGATTAGGTTTTTGAAGAAAAGGTCTGGATAACATGATGCTACCCAGACCTTTGCACTTATTTTTTTTAAGTTATTTTTTTATTCTGCTGGGGCAGCCTCTGGCTCTGCATCGCCCTTGTTCTTGTTCGCAAGTTCTGCCAGTTTCTTCTTGCCGTTGAAAGCGAACACCCATACGAGGAAGCCTGCAATGAGCAAGAGGATGATGCCGAGTACTGGACGGTAGAAGATCCATGCCAATGCGATGACGATGAGTGAGTAAACGATACCGATGATGGTTGCAATGACGCCCACGCCAAATGCGAAGAGGCTTGACAGGAATGGAACCACCTTGAGCAGTGTCTCAACGAATGAGAAGAGGCTCTTGATACCAGAGATGACGAGGAGTGTGCCGACGATGCGGAGAATCCAAGTCCACATGCTGTTAGCCTCGTTCTCCTCTTCGAAGATTTCATCGATGGTCTTCTTGCCCATTCTGAGGGTCTGGAACTTCTTCTTGTTCTTTGCCACGAAAGGCTTGAATGTGTTGCCGTCAACCTGAGAAACGACAGTCACCTTGGCTGGAACAGTCTTCTCGAAAGTGATGCGCACGTCACCAATCTCAGGAGCGTTCATGCTGCGACCGTAGTAGAGCACATTGCCTGCCTGGTGTACATATTCGAGGTCAACCTTGTTGTCCTGCTTGATAGAGTCGGGGAGTGCAGTCTTCACACTGTCAGCTGTAGCAGCTGCTGGTTCAGTCTGAGCGGCAGTGGTTGACACGCCCTTGATTTTTGCGTAAGTGTCAGCGATGCTCTGGTTCTGAGATGCCAAGATGTTCTCGTTGATGTTCAGCTCAATAGCCTCAGAAGAACTGATGGAGTGGATGAGGGACTCGTTGAGCACATAAGCGCCGAAGGTCACTTTCTCTGCCCAAACATCCTGATCCTCTACAGTTGTCCAAGTGTAGTTCTTACCCTTATAAGCGGGATCCTTGAAGTCGCCACTGTTCACAGGGCTGCTTACCCATTCCTGGGTGTAAGTGTAAGTAGTAGTGGTCTCCTGCTTGCCACCGAGTTTGTCTTCGCTCTCTGACTCAGAGTGCTCAACCCACTGGTAGTACTCCACCTTGCGGCTCAGGCTGATAGCGTTCTCGCTGATGCCGAAGTCAGCATCGGTCAACACTTCGTCAGTGTTGGCCATCGCGGTAGCACATACGAGTTCGCCTTCAAACTCTGCGCTTTTCTTGTCGGGGTTAGGCATCTCGACACATGCACCCTGTGCGTCTTCCAACATGTCGGCTGTCTTCACTGCGCGACCTTCATTCCACCAGAGCAGAATGGTTGCACCAATGATGAGGACAAATCCCACGAGAACTGCTTTGAGCGAGTTGCCCACACGGGTACCATAACCCGTAGTTGTTTTTTCTGTGTAAGCCATAATCTTTTGTTTTAAAAAATGCTTAGTAAATAGGATTTATAATTATAATAATTCACTTTTTCCGTTGCAAAGATACTCCTTTTGTTAATATTCCACAAATCTTAGGCTCTTTTTTGTCAAAAAGGAGGGTGCTTTTGCCAAAATGTGCGATTTTTTTTTGTCGGAAGAGGACAAAAGCTGCATGAAAATACTTAAAAAGTCAAATATAATCCGTAATTTTGCAATCAATTTACTTCTATTTGAAATATGACACTCAAAGCACTGAACGCTCGCACGGCTCCGAAGAGTCATGCACCCGAAAGAATTGTCCAGTTTGGCGAAGGCAATTTCCTCCGTTGTTTTGTGGACTGGATTGTTTACAACATGAATCAAAAGACAGACTTCAACTCGTCTGTAGTGGTGGTTCAGCCTATCGAACACGGAATGGTGGATTGGCTCAATGGGCAGGATTGTCTCTATCATGTCAATCTGCAAGGTCGTCTGAACGGCGAGAAAGTCAATTCTCTCACCCGCATTGACTGCATCAGCCGTGCCCTCAATCCATACAGCCAGAACCCTGCATTCATGGCATTGGCAGATCAGCCGGAGATTCGTTTTGTCATTTCCAACACTACAGAAGCGGGCATCGCCTTCGATCCTGCATGTAAGTTGACTGACGCACCTGCTTCATCCTACCCGGGTAAACTTACCCAATTGCTCTATCGCCGTTTCAAAACTTTCAATGGCGCTGCCGATAAGGGACTCATTATCATGCCATGCGAACTGATTTTCTTGAATGGCCATCATTTGAAGGATTGTATCTATCAGTATATCGAACATTGGAAAAAAGATCTGGGTACTGACTATGCTGCCTTCAAGGAGTGGTTCACTCATTATAATTATGTGTGTGCCACACTCGTTGACCGCATCGTGCCTGGTTTTCCGCGTAAAGAGATTGCTGAGATTCAGGAAAAGGTTTGCTATGCAGATAACCTCGTCGTACAGGGTGAGGCATTCCATCTTTGGGTCATTGAGAAGCCCGAGAACATGGAAATTGACGCTCTGAAGGCAGAGTTCCCTGCTGAGAAAGCGGGACTGAATGTCCTCATTGCTGAAAGTGAAAAGCCCTATCACGAAAGAAAGGTGACGCTTTTGAATGGTCCGCACACGGTCCTCTCTCCTGTGGCTTATCTCAGCGGCATCAACATCGTGCGTGATGCCTGCAACGATGAGGTGGTGGGCAAATATATCCACAAGGTGCAGTTTGACGAATTGATGCAGACGCTCAATCTCCCCATGGAAGAATTGCAGCAGTTTGCCACCGATGTGCTCGAACGTTTCAACAATCCGTATGTTGACCATCAGGTGACGAGCATCATGCTCAATTCCTTCCCTAAATACGAGACACGCGACCTGCCTGGCGTGAAGGTTTATCTGGAGCGTAAAGGCGAACTTCCACAAGGTCTTGTGTTTGGTCTGGCTGCCATCATCACCTACTATAAGGGAGGCACTCGTGCCGATGGCGCACCAATCGAACCCAACGATGCACCTGAAATCATGCAGTTGCTCAAAGACCTTTGGGCTACAGGTGATACACAGAAAGTGGCAGAGGGTGTTCTTGCTGCCGAAAACATCTGGCACGAGAACCTCAACAACACGGTTCCAGGCCTCACCGCACTGGTGAAGAAAGACCTTGACCTCATTCAGGAGAAAGGTATGTTGGAGGCTGTGAAGACCATCCTGTAAGTCTTGCCAGTCATGAAAAATGATAGTGTGCTTGCAATTTTTTCAGTTGCAAGCACATTTCTTTTAAAAAAAGTTATTACCTTTGCACTCGATTTCAAGGGACTTCTTTGGAATCGAACAGAAAAAGAGAGTACTAACAAATTAGAAACAACTATGGACGATTATCCGGCGAATAGTACAAAGTGCCTGGGATAAGACTCACCTCTCACGCGGAGTTGAATGAGTCTTTGCCCCACCTTTTTATTGTTCTTACATCGAAAAAGCAAAGATTCAGAAAACAATGCGAACATTCTGGAATTTTAATGGCGGCATCAAGCACATTGATGCTTGGGAGCCAAACTCTTGGGTACAGGTTACTTGCCCAGTGGATGATGACAGGGAGTTTCTAGAGAAGGAACTCGGTATGCCAGACTACTTCATGGATGACGTTTCGGATGCCGACGAGCGTGCCCGTTACGACATGGATGAAGGGTGGCTCATGATTATCTTGCGTATTCCCCATTTGAAGAGCGTTTCTTCAAGGAGCCCTTACACGACCATCCCGTTGGGTATTGTGGTCAAGGGAGATAAGATTGTGACTATCTGCAATCAGGAAACACGGATGATGCTCGATTTCGTCAATCACCAGATGCGTCGTGCAGAAGGTTTTACGGATGCGGCAGACTTGGTGTTCCGTCTCTTCTTAAGCGCATCGGTGTGGTATCTGAAATACCTGAAACAGGTGAATGGCATCATTGAGAAGGCGAAACGTGACCTCGACAAGTATATAGACAACAAGGACCTCGTAAATCTGTCACGTCTGCAAGACTCGCTCACATACTTCGGCACTTCCATTCGTGGCAACGAGTCACTGTTGAGCAAGTTGAAGTTCCGTTTGCCGGTCGATGAACTGGATGCCGAACTCATTGAAGATGTGAACATCGAGATGAATCAGGCACGCGAGACAACCGCCATCTACATTAACATCCTCGACTCCACAATGGACACCTACGCGAACATTATTAATAATAATATGAATACGGTGATGAGACTGTTGACTTCGCTGAACATGATCATCCTCTTCCCGACCTTCATCACGTCGATGTTTGGCATGAACCTCATCAACGGCATGGAGAAATGGAAGATGGGCTTCCCGATAGCCATCATCGCCTGTGTGGTTTGCACGGCAGTATCACTGTGGTGGTTCAGAAGGAAGAAGTGGCTGTAATTTATCATGAAATTGCAATATGGGTGTACCAAATGCTAAAGGCCTACGCCCATTTTTGTTTTTTTTGAAATAAAAAGAAAACAAGTTGCCACTCGTTAGAATTATAATTAGTAACTTTGTGGCTCATTTAGGTAAAAAGGCAAATTTACACGTATTTTTAATTATAACACAACAAAATGAAAAAGTACAATTTCAATGCAGGACCTTCCATCCTTCCTCGCGAGGTGATTGAACAGACTGCACAGGCTTGTCTTGATTTCAATGGGTCAGGACTTTCTCTTATGGAGATTAGCCACCGCGCAAAGGATTTTCAGCCAGTAGTTGATGAGGCAGTAGCACTCTTCAAGGAACTTCTCAACATTCCAGAGGGTTACTCCGTACTCTTCCTCGGTGGCGGTGCAAGTCTTGAGTTCTGCATGGTTCCTTACAACTTCCTTGAGAAGAAGGCTGCCTACCTGAATACGGGTGTTTGGGCTACCAAGGCAGAGAAGGAGGCCAAGGCATTCGGTGAGGTGGTGGAAGTGGCTTCTTCTGCCGACAAGAACTTCACCTATATCCCACGCAATTTCGAGATCCCTACAGATGCTGACTACCTGCACATCACATCCAACAACACGATTTACGGTACAGAACTTCGTGAAGACCTCGACTCTCCAATTCCTCTGATTGCAGATATGTCTTCCGACATCTTCAGCCGTCCTGTTGATGTGAGCAAGTATGCTATGATTTATGGTGGTGCTCAGAAGAACCTCGCTATGGCAGGTCTTACCTTCGTCATCGTGAAGGAAGACGCGCTTGGCAAGGTGTCTCGCCACATCCCAACGATGCTTGACTACCGCACTCACGTGAAGAAAGGCTCTATGTTCAACACGCCTCCTGTAGTGCCTATCTATTCAGCCCTGATGAACCTCCGTTACATGAAGGCTCACGGCGGTGTTGAGGCAATGGAGAAGTTGGCTAAGGAGCGCGCCGAAATCGTGTATGCCGAAATTGACCGCAACAAACTCTTCGTCGGCACTGCCGAGGAGGACAGCCGTTCGCTCATGAACATCACCTTCGTCTTGAAGCCAGAGTATCAGGACTTGCAGGACGAGTTCCTCAAGTTCGCTACAAGCCAAGGCATGGTCGGCGTGAAGGGTCACCGCGACGTGGGTGGTTTCCGTGCTTCTTGCTACAACGCCATGTCTATCGAAGGCGTTCAGGCACTCGTGAAGTGCATGAAGGAGTTTGAGGCGAATCATTAAAGTTAGGAATTAGGAGTTAGGAGTTAGGAGTTGCCATTCGGCATGTTTGCGCAATCTTAACTCCTAAGTCTTTTGTTTCCTACACTATGTCCTGGATATGAAAGAGAGTCGTTCCATTGTGGCTTCCAAAAGTAAAGCGTTTGCTTTACGAATCATCAAACTTTATAAGTATTTGAGTTGTGAGAAGAAAGAAATGGTGCTTTCTCGGCAGATTCTTAGGAGTGGAACCAGTATTGGAGCCAATATTACGGAGGCTCTTTCGGGGATTAGTACGAATGATTTTTACGCCAAAATATATGTCTCTTTCAAAGAAAGTTCGGAAACCAAATATTGGTTGGAACTGTTACATGAGAGTGATTACATCAATGATGAACAATTCGCATCCATCTATGCGGATTGTATAGAGTTAAATAAACTACTAAGTTCGATAACGAAATCGACACGAGAAAAGATTATTAATAATAAGTTAAGAAAGGTGCAAGGAATCGGTGACACACAATCTGTAAAGCCCACTCCTAACTCCTAACTCCTAACTCCTAACTTAAAAATTATGGCAAAAGTTTTAATTGCAACAGAGAAGCCTTTTGCTGCTCCTGCGGTTGCTGGTATCAAAGAGATTATTGAAGGTGCAGGTTTCGAACTTGCTCTTTTGGAGAAATATACAGAGAAGGCACAGTTGCTCAGTGCAGTGGCTGACGTGGACGCCATCATCATCCGTTCTGACAAAATCGATGCAGAGGTGCTCGATGCTGCCAAGAACCTGAAGATTGTGGTTCGTGCAGGTGCTGGTTACGACAATGTGGACCTCGAGGCTGCTACTGCCCACAAGGTGGTGGTGATGAATACTCCTGGTCAGAACGCCAATGCTGTGGCTGAGTTGGTGCTCGGTCTGCTCGTGTTCGCCGTTCGTAACTTCTACAACGGCAAGGCTGGTTCTGAACTCATGGGCAAGAAACTCGGTATTCTTGCTTTCGGCAATGTGGGTCGCAATGTGGCTCGCATCGCCAAAGGTTTTGGCATGGAAGTGTCTGCCTACGATGCTTACTGCCCAGCAGAGGCAATCGAGGCTGCAGGTGTTCACGCTGCTGCATCACAGAACGAACTCTTTGAGACTTGCGACATCGTGTCTCTCCACATCCCTGCTACAGCAGAGACCAAGCAGAGCATCAACAAGGCACTCGTGGGCAGCATGAAGAAGGGTGGTATCCTCATCAACACCGCTCGTAAGGAAGTTATCAATGAGCCAGAACTCCTCGAACTCCTTGCTGAGCGTACCGACCTCAAGTACATCACCGACATCAAGCCAGATGCAGATGCTGAGTTCGCTAAGTTCGAAGGTCGTTACTTCTCCACTCCTAAGAAGATGGGTGCCCAGACTGCAGAGGCAAACACCAACGCAGGTCTTGCTGCAGCCAACCAGATTGTGGGTTACATCAAGGAGGGTATCACAAAGTTCCAAGTGAACAAGTAACCATAAGATTTTACCTGTAAATCGTCGAAAGATAGGGCTTTCATTTGGTCATTCCGAATGAAAGCCCTAACTTTGTACCATCAACAGAAAAATCGTCAAATTGTAAATTAACTTTATGGCAATTGTAAAACCTTTTAAGGGTGTGCGTCCACCAAAGCAGTATGTAGAGCAGGTGGAGAGCCGCCCATACGATGTGCTGGACTCTGAGGAGGCTCGCGCAGAGGCTGGCGACAACGAGATGTCGCTGTACCATATCATCAAACCAGAGATTAACTTCGAGCCAGGCACCAGCGAGTATGACCCACGTGTGTATGAGGAGGCTGCCCGACAGTTCGCCAAGTTCCAGAAAAACGGTTGGCTGGTGCAGGACGAGAAAGAGCAGTATTACATCTATGCACAGACTTCGTGCCTGCCTGCCAATGGCAATAAGGAGAAGACACAGTATGGCATTGTGGTGGGAGCTTATAGCGGTGATTATCAAACGGGAGTTATCAAGAAGCATGAATTGACCCGTGCCGACAAGGAGGAGGATCGCATGAAGCATGTGCGCGTGAACGATGCCAACATCGAGCCTGTGTTCTTTGCCTATCCTGACGATGAGGTGTTGCTGCAACTCATTGACAAGTATGCCAAGACTACCCCTGAATATGATTTCGTTGCGCCCATCGATGGTTTTGGACACAAACTCTGGGTGGTGAGCGATGATAACGATATTAAGACCATCACCGAGCGTTTTGCCCAGATGCCTAACCTCTACATTGCCGACGGACACCACCGCAGTGCTGCTGCAGCCCTGGTGGGTGCAGAGAAGGCAAAGCAGAATTCGAACCATCGTGGCGATGAGGAGTACAACTATTTCATGGCAGTTTGTTTCCCTGCCAGCCAGTTGACCATCCTCGACTATAACCGCGTCATCAAAGACTTGAACGGCTTGACTCCAGCGGAGTTTATCAAGGCGTTGGAGAAGAACTTTGTGGTGGAGAAGAAAGGTGCTGCAGAGTATCGTGCACAGGAGTTGCATGAGTTCTCGTTGTATCTGGAAGGGGAGTGGTATTCGCTCAAGGCAAAGCCTGGTACATACGACGAGAATGATCCCATCGGCGTGCTGGATGTGAGCATCTCGTCGAAACTGATTCTCGATGACATCTTGGGCATCAAGGACTTGCGTCGCGACAAGCGCATTGACTTCGTGGGCGGTTTGCGTGGTCTTGGCGAACTGAAACGCCGTGTGGATAGTGGTGAGATGAAGACTGCCTTAGCACTTTATCCCGTCACCATGAAGCAAATCATGGATATTGCTGATTCTGGCAACATCATGCCACCGAAGGCAACGTGGTTTGAGCCAAAACTCCGCAGTGGTCTTGTGATACATAAGTTGAGTTAGAAGTTAGGAGTTGCCATGCGGCTTGCTCTCAATGAGAAAACCAGCAGGATAGCCAACTCCTAACTCCCAACTCCTAACTTCTAACTCCTAACTGAAAATGGATTCCTACAGAACGATAAAATTCTTGTCGGAAGGCACTTATAGCGAGAAGCGCAGCAAGTTTCTCGCTTTTGCTATTCCTGTCCGTTCTGTAGATGAGGTGAAGCAGATTGTGGCGGAGTACCAGAAGAAATACTACGATGCCCGTCATGTCTGCTATGCCTATATGTTAGGTGCGGAACGGAAGGAATTCCGAGCCAATGACAATGGCGAACCTTCTGGCACGGCTGGAAAGCCCATTCTTGGACAAATCAATTCCAACGAACTTACTGATATTCTTATTATTGTAGTTCGCTACTTTGGAGGTGTGAAACTCGGAACTTCGGGGTTGATTGTGGCATATCGATTGGCGGCAGCCGAAGCCATTGCCGCTGCTGAAATTATTGAAAAGACGGTGGATGAAGACATCACGTTCTTTTTCGAATATCCTTTCATGAATGACGTGATGCGCATAGTGAAGGAAGAGGAACCTCAAATTGTATCACAAGGCTTTGACAACGACTGTACCATGACCCTCCGCATCCGTAAAGATTCCATGCCGCGTCTGAAAGCACGGTTGGAAAAGGTGTCATCACTCCGATTTGAATAGGATGGGGGGAGGCAAAAAAAATGCCGAGAAAGGGATGCTTTTCTCGGCATTTCTTATGTCCTTTCGCGAAAAAACGTACAAAAGTCATAATAAAACTTAACGGAGGGCATGAATTTGAAAAATAGTTGCTATCTTTGTCAAATCGATAGAATGACTTTAAAAAGAATTTTTCATATATGAATATTTCAAGATACTTGATGGCTGGAGCGATGCTGCTGATGAGTATATCGTCAGTACAGGCGCAGAAGGTGGTGATCGGCAACTATGTGTTCCCAAAAGATGGTTCAACCTATTATGGTGAGTTGGAGAGTGGTAAACCGAATGGCAAGGGTAAGACAACCTTCAAGACGGGCGACACTTATGAGGGAGAGTATGTGAAGGGTAAGCGTCAGGGATATGGCGTCTATACCTTTACGGACGGCGAAAAATATGAAGGGAATTGGCATCAGGACCATCAGCATGGGCGTGGCATCTATTATTTCGCCAACAACAATAAGTATGATGGTCTTTGGTACATAGACTACCAGCAAGGGTTCGGCACGATGTACTACTACAATGGTGACAAGTACACGGGTGAATGGTTGCAGGACAAGCGCAACGGGCAGGGAAGATACACGTGGGCAAATGGCATCTATTATGACGGGAACTGGAAGGAAGACAAGAAGTCGGGCAAGGGAACCTTTGATTGGCGTGACGGCTCTCGCTATGAGGGTGACATGGAAAATGATATGCGCAACGGACATGGCAAATACACGTATGCCAATGGTGATTTCTATACAGGTGGATGGAAAGATGATATGATGCACGGGAAAGGTATCTACAAATTCAAGAATGGAGATATCTATGAAGGTGATTATCTAAACGGTGAACGCACAGGGCAGGGTATCTTCACTTATGCGGACAAGCGTAAGTATGTGGGACAGTTCAAGAATGGTCTGATGGATGGCTTTGGCACCTACACATGGCCTGATGGTTCTCGTTATGAGGGCTATTGGGTGGAAGACAAGGAGCACGGACGTGGCAAGTTCACGGGTGCCGGGGGTGACCTCTACGATGGTGAATGGGCTGCTGGCGAAATGAATGGTGAGGGTGTTCTCCGCTTGGCTGATGGCACTAAATTCAAAGGGCACTTCAAGGATGGCATGAAAAACGGAAAGGGAGTGGAAGAGGCTGCTGACGGCACACGTTTTGAGGGTTCTTTCTTCAACGACCAGAGAGATGGTTCATTCGTCGAAAAGGACAGAAGTGGCGAGGTGATTCGTAAGGGCATCTATAGTCGTGGAAGACTGATGGGACAGTGATAAAAAGACCCTTTCTTTCCTGCGGAAATCTCCCACATAATGGGGAAAGCCATGCGGGATGTGAGAGTTAAGGGTTTAGGGTTTAGAGTTTGAAAGAGAGGATTATGATGATGGACTTGCAAGGTGTATTGGAAGAGGTGAAGCAGTTGGCAGTGGAGGTGGGAACATTTATCTCCAAACAACGTGAGACCTTTGACCTCAGTAGGGTGGAGTCGAAGCATAGTCATGACTATGTGAGTTATGTGGATAAGGAGAGCGAGAAGATGATAGTGGCTCGGTTGAAGGAAATATTGCCTGTGGCAGGTTTCATTACAGAGGAGAAGACCACGGAACAGAAAGATGAGGAAACGGAACTTTTCTGGGTGGTTGACCCGCTGGACGGCACGACAAACTTCATACATGACCTTGCTCCCTATTGCGTGAGTATTGCATTGAGAAACGAAAAGGAATTTCTTCTCGGTGTGGTGTATGAAGTGACGCGTAAAGAATTGTACAGTGCCTTTAAGGGTGGTGGGGCTTATCTGAATGGCAGGAAGATACATGTGTCCTCTTTCACGGACATGGACAAGGCTTTGGTCATGATAGGCTATCCATATAATGCGGAAGGCTATCGCAGGTTCTGTATGAATTTGTCGGGGCAGTTATATGGGCATTGTGCCAGCATCCGCAGCAATGGCAGTGCGGAAGCAGAACTTTGCTATTTGGCGGCAGGTAAAATCGATGTCTATGTGGAATCGTTCATTCAGCCATGGGATGTGGCGGCAGGTGCTTGCATTCTGATGGAGGCAGGTGGTAAAGTGACCGATTATGAAGGAAAAAATGAATTGTGGGAAAGTGGGCGTGAGGTGCTTGCCACCAATGGAATGTTGCACGAAGCGATGCTGAAAGAAATCAGTCGGGCAAGGGATTGAAAGACATGTAAAGAGAGATAACTAACAGTATTATAAACCTTAATTCATCAGCGTTATGATTTTAGACACACTTGAGAACTTTGGCAAATATGTTTCCCTTAACCCTTTATTCCCTAAAGTGTTGGAGTATTTGCAGAACACAGACTTGATGGCACAAGAGCCTGGATGTGTGAACATTGATGGTAACAAACTCTTTGTCAACCACAATGTGGCAAAAGGCAAAACAGTGGATCAGGCAAGAATGGAAACGCACAATGCGATGATTGACATCCAGATTCCGTTGTCATGCCCAGAGGTGATAGGCTATATCCCTCGCCAATATCTTTCCAGGGCAGAGTACGATGCGACAAAGGACATCACTTTCTATCTGGATCGTCCCGAACAATACATTACGGTGCATCCGGGAGAGTTCGTCATCTTCTTTCCAGAAGATGGCCATGCACCTTGCATCTCGCCTGTGCCAGAATACAAAAAAGTTATCTTCAAAATTAAAGCATAAGGAGTCATGGCTACAAAAAAGAATGTAAAAACCGCTGCAGCCAAGAAAGAGGCTGCCGTGAAACATATCGGCATCGTCAAGAATGACCCATGGCTTGAACCCTTTGAGGGAGCCATCTGCGGTCGTCACGACCATGCTCTATACAAGTTGAATGAACTGACCAACGGTGGCAAGCAGACCCTTTCCGACTTTGCCAGCGGACACCTGTACTTCGGACTTCACAAAACCTCCAAGGGATGGGTGCTGCGCGAGTGGGCGCCGAATGCTACCGACATTCATCTGGTGGGCGACTTCAACGGATGGCAGGAAGATGAAGCCTACAAGATGACCCGCATCGACAACGGCAACTGGGAAATCAAACTGAAAGCCAGCCAGATGCACCATGGCGACCTCTTCAAACTGAAAATCAAGTGGCAAGGCGGAGAAGGGGAGCGCATACCTTCCTACGCCAACCGCGTGGTACAAGACGAAGTGACAAAGATATTCTCCGCACAAGTCTGGGCGCCAGCAAAGCCCTATGAGTTCAAGAAAAAGAACTTCAAGCCCGACACCAACCCGCTCCTCATCTACGAATGCCACGTCGGCATGGCACAGGATGCCGAGAAAGTGGGCACCTATACCGAGTTCAAGGACAACGTCCTGCCTCGCATCAAGAAAGACGGTTACAACGCCATTCAGGTGATGGCCATAGCCGAGCATCCCTACTACGGCTCCTTCGGCTATCATGTGAGCAATTTCTTCGCCCCCTCCAGCCGTTTCGGCACACCCGAAGAACTGAAGGAGCTCATCGACACCGCCCACCAGATGGGCATCGCCGTCATCATGGACATCGTACACTCACATGCCGTCAAGAACGAGATTGAAGGCTTGGGCAACTTCGCCGGCGATGGCTGCCAATACTTCATGCAAGGCGGACGACGCGAGCACCCCGCTTGGGACTCCCTCTGCTTCGACTACGGCAAGAACGAAGTCATCCACTACCTGCTCTCCAACTGCAAGTATTGGCTTCAGGAATTCCATTTCGACGGATTCCGCTTCGACGGAGTCACCTCCATGCTCTACTACAGTCACGGTCTGGGCGAAGCCTTCGGCGGCTACGGCGACTACTACAACGGGCACGAAGACGACGAAGCCATTGCCTACCTCACCCTCGCCAACCTCCTCATCCACGAAGTCAATCCACGAGCCATCACCATAGCCGAGGAAGTGTCGGGCATGCCCGGACTCGCAGCCCCCTTCAAGGAAGGCGGCTACGGCTTCGACTACCGCATGGCGATGAATATACCCGACTACTGGATCAAGACCATCAAGGAACTCCGCGACGAAGACTGGAAACCGTCCTCCATGTTCTGGGAAACCACCAACCGCCGCCAGGAGGAAAAGACCATCTCCTACGCCGAAAGCCACGACCAGGCACTGGTGGGCGACAAGACCATCATCTTCCGTCTCATCGATGCCGACATGTACTGGCACTTCAAGAAAGGCGACGAGAACATGACCGTCAACCGAGGCATCGCCCTCCACAAGATGATACGCCTCCTCACCGCCTCCACCATGAACGGCGGCTACCTCAACTTCATGGGCAACGAGTTCGGCCATCCCGAGTGGATAGACTTCCCTCGCGAAGGCAACGGATGGGGCTACAAGTACGCACGCCGCCAGTGGAACCTTGTCGACAACAAGGAACTGTGCTACCACTACTTAGGCGATTTCGACGAAGCCATGCTCAAAGTCATCAAGACCCAGAAAAACTTCCAGAAGACCCCCGTGGTGGAAGTGTGGCACAACGATGGTGACCAAATCCTCGCCTTCTCTCGTGGCGACTTGCTGTTCGTGTTCAACTTCTCGCCCGACCGTTCCTACACCGACTACGGCTTCATCGTACCGCAAGGCAGCTACGACGTCGTGCTCAACACCGACAGCAAATGCTACGGAGGCAACGAACTTGCCGACGACACCGTTCGTCATTTCACCAATTACGACCCCATCTACGAGAAAGACAGCAAGGGGTGGCTTATGCTCTACATACCAGCCCGTTCCGCCGTCGTACTTCGTAAAAACGCAGATTGATTGTGAACTCCTATCATCCATACCCACAGAAGACCGCAGGAATCATCCGCTATTCCTGCGGGATTCTGTTCATGCTCTTCTCATTCAGTTACCTCTACTATCTGCAAGGTGAGATATTGGCAGAGGCACAGTTCGTATATTCCAAAGGAGTCACCACCTACAACCTTCTGCTGGGTGCCATCATTATCACCCTCGTCCTGCAGCTGCTTCAGTGGGTCGTCCGCCTTCTTTCCCGTCTGCCGTCCCGATGGCATGCATTCTCTTACCTGCCCTCCATGCTGTTGCTCGCCATCCTCACCGACGTCAATCCCGAAGCGATGCTTCACTTTTCCTTGGGGGCATGGCTCTGGATTGCTCCTGCACTTCTTATAGCTTACATCCTTTTAGTCATCATCGTTCGAAAGGTTGACGCAGATGAGTCTGACTACCCATTAGCCACCAAATCGCAGGCATACCCCAACCTCATCATCCTGTTCCTCCTCATGCTTCTCACGGGTGCTGTGCCGCAGACTCCCGATGTCTATCACTATGAACTCAAGGCTGAACGCCTTCTCCTTGCTCATGACTATGAAGGTGCGGCAGCTGTAGGAGAGAAATCTCTACGTACCACAGCCCGACTCAACCAATTGCGCATGTATGCCCTTTCCCAACAAGGACTGCTTCCCGAACGCATATTTCACTATCCTCACCATGACGGCTCACGTGGGTTGCTCGACATCACAGATACGTTCTCCTTATACCGCCTCACTCCGCAGGATATCTGTTCCCATCTTGGAGCACGCCCTGGCAAATCTGTCCGTACTGTAGATCGTTTCTATCAACTCCTGCTTGCCGACACCCTCCATAATCAGCATGTAGTGGACTACTATTTGTGTAGTCTTTTGCTTGACAAGGAACTATCCACCTTCCAGCATCAGTTGCCACGTTATTACAACCTTTCAGACACCCTTGTTGGAGCCTACGACCGTTTGCCGACCGCCTATCGTGAGGCCCTTTTACTCATAGGTCAGCACAAAGCGGCACTTGATGGACACATCGTTATTCAGCACGACACCCTTGCCACATTAGCTGACATTGAGCTGGTGAACCGTTTCCGTGATTATTGCGCACTGAGGGATACGCTGACAGATAAGACAGAGCGTGTCAACAGGACCCATCGTGAATTTGGTGACACCTATTGGTGGTACTATGAATTTAGCCATCTTGCTACAGGAGAATTGAAAAAGAGAAAATGACCACTCGTGCCCGTTCAATAGCCATCCTCCGTCTTGCCTGTCCCATCATCATTGCACAATTAGGCAGCATACTGCAAGGATGGGCAGATACCATCCTGGTGGGGCAGTATGGCACGCCAGAACTCTCAGCCGCAGGCTTTGTCAACAACGTATTCAATCTCTGTCTCTATTTTCTCTTGGGCATTTCCTATGCCACCACGCCTGTAGTTGCTGCATTCTTCAGTCAGGGCAAACATCGCGAAGTCCTTCGTTCTTTCCATGAGAGCAACTTGGTCAATCTCCTTATGAGCCTTGTTGTAATGGCCCTGCTTTTCATCCTTTATCTCAACCTCCATCATTTAGGGCAACCCGACGAACTGTTGCCCCTTATCCGGCCTTATTTTATCATTCTTTTGTTATCTTTGCCGTTCCTTGCCCTTTTCAATTCCATGAAGCAGTATTTTGATGCATTGGGCAATACAAAGGCACCCATGTGGGTGATGATAGGCAGCAATATTCTTAACTTTGTACTTAATTACCTCCTCATCTTTGTTCTTGACCTTGGACTCTTCGGTGCAGGACTTGCCACCTTCATTTCTCGTGCTTTCATGCCCCTTGCCATGTGGTTGGTGCTTCAGCATCGGCAAAAGACAATTGGCAATGGTCAACGAGTGCTACCCAATCGTCAGGGCATCCTTAATCTCATTCGTCTTGGCATTCCTATCTCGGTTCAGTTATGTCTTGAAGCCGGTTCTTTCAATATATGTGTTCTCTTTATGGGATGGATTGGGGCAGCCGCTCTTGCAGCCCATCAGATTATGGGAACAGTTTGTACTCTTGCTTTTATGGTCATCTACGGCATTGGTGCAGCAGCAGCCATCCGTATTGCTCACCACCGAGGTATTGGCAATTGGGAGGAAGTGCGTCGCACAGCTCAAACAGCCGTATGTCTGTCTTTCATGATTGATGCCTTCATCGTGGCTGCTATTTGCTTGGCAAGTCATCCGATTACTCGCCTCTTCACGACCAGCCACGAAGTCACAGTTTTGGTCATTTCCTTCCTGCCTGCCTTTGTATGCTATCAGATAGGTGACTGCATCCAGATTATTTATGCTAATGCTCTCCGTGCCATTGAAGATGTACGTGCCATGATGTTCTATGCTTTTGTTGCTTATATCATGGTCAGCATTCCGCTTGCTTATCTTTTTGCCTTTCCTCTTCACATGGGAGCCGTTGGCATCTGGTGGTCATTTCCCTTTGGACTCACCACTGCTGGTATTTGCTACTACCTCCAGTTCCGCCGTCATATGAGGAAAGGAGGGAAAGGATGCAATATGATTGTATCATAGGGAAAGAATAAATAGGGAAATATGTTATGGCAGGTTGTTAGTGGTATGAAGGCTGAATTCGCAACCACAGTATTGTTGGTTGTAAAAATTGTATTCGTGTAGAAGTTGATTGCGGCGGTCTTGTAGTCCGCCTTTGCGCCAGTTTTGAGGCCAGAAAAGGGTGCGCTCCACACCTTGTTGGGCGATAAGACCGGCTTGATTGATTTGGTCGAGGCTCTTCCAGCGTGAAGAGGCAAGGGTCGTGGCAAAGTAGGTGATGCCAAGTTTTTGGGCTTGAAGAGCCGTGGCGGTGAGGCGTATGCGGAAACATTGGAAGCAACGGGAACCACGTTCAGGTTCCTGTTCAAGACCTCGAATTTGGGAGAGCCATGCTTGGTGATTATAATCTCCGTCAATCCACGGAATATTCATGCTGTCTGCATGGCGTTTACTTTCATTTTTCCTAATTATGTACTCATCGTATGGGTAGATGTTAGGATTGAAGTAGAAAATGGTGGGGTGGATGTCATGTTGAAGCATCCACTCGACGATGGCGGAAGAGCAGGGTGCACAACAAGCATGGAGGAGCACTTCGTGAAGACCGTCAGGGATAATAATGTCGTTTTTTTTCTTCATGCTGGCAGGGCCATTATTGTTTGTACAGGCTATATTTAACCCTCATTTTCACAAAGGGTTTGACGTGGTCGTGCATGGTCATGTAGGTATGATTATGTCCACTCTCTCGCAGTCTCCCATAGAATGGGATGGTTGCTCCGATGCCTAAATTCAAAGTTACTTCTTTGGTTGCCTGAATGTCGGTGAAGAATCCGAAGCGTTCTGACACTTGGCTGATTTCTGCCTTTTCTGGCAAGTTAAGGATTTTGGGGCGTAAATAGATTTTGTCGGATTCAATTTCCATGCCCAGTGCATACTTCAAGATGGGTGATGCTTGGTAGTAGAGATAATTGTTTGTCTCAAAGCAGTTTATGCTCCAGCGTTCATCAAATTTATGCGTGTAGATAATCAAAGGATAGAGTGGCCATGAAACAGATGTGCCGAACAGGCAGATGGCACCAAGAGCAAAGAAGGTCTTTTGATTCCGTGTGATGGAGAAGAAACCACCGAGCATGGCAGAAGCGTCTTCAAATCCATATTGAGAGAAGTTCCCTGATGCAATAGCCATGAAGGAGAGTGGTTTCCCGAAACACATGGTGTTATAGTTTCCCGTCAAACTACCTCCATAGTGGTGATGCTTGGTAGGCACATTGAAGAGCGGAGTGGGAGTATCGGGGCATAGTTCCCGATTGCTGAAATTGTAAAAAGGAGAAATGGAAAGGGAAAACTTTTGATTGCCCAGCAGTTTCAAGTTTGCCCTGACTTTTGCGTTGATGCCGTGTTTTAGACGTCCATTTTCAATATGCCTTTCATTATTGGAGTTCCAGTAATAGTCGGTGTTTGTAGCCCCATCTATAGTAGCAGAGATACTGAGTTTCTCTCGTGGGTCACTCAATTGGGCATGGATTGTGGCGAATACAATCCAGCACAATTGTGCCATGTAAAGTCTTGAATGCCGCATGTGTTGTATTTTGTTTGTTCATTTAAAACGATTCTTCGCCTCTCATATTGTGTTGATTTGCCATTAAATGCCTACCTTTGTAGCCTGTTTGAATGAGATTGCTTGTGACGGTACTCAAATAGGGCAATTCTCAAAAGGTTGTTAGTATGAATATCATCAGATTTGTGAAGAATTGGATGTTGCCGATTGCAATGGCGATTGGTGTGGCATCTTATTATGTATATGTGAACATTCCTGCATTGGACGGGACACATGCAGTTGTGAATAGGGCAATTGGTTATGTGCAGCCAGCATTGCTGTTTTGTATGCTGTTCGTGAGTTTCTGCCGTATGAGTATCAGGGAATTGAAACCGCGTGCGTGGATGTTGGAACTGCTGGCGATTCAGGTGGTGAGTTTTGTCATGATGGGACTGTTGATTGTTTGGATGCCTAATGTGGCAGGACGTTTGGTCATTGAGAGTGCAATGATTTGCATGATATGTCCGACGGCAACGGCTGCCGCTGTGGTGACGACAAGACTACATGGTAATGCGAATGTGGTGGTGAGTTACACCTGTCTTATCAATATGGCAGTTTCGTTGTTTGTGCCTATGATGGTGCCGTTTATGCATGAGAGTAACATGCCAGGCTTGACTTTCGAAATTTCTTTTCTTTTGATTCTTGCAAAAGTTTTTCCCTTGCTGATTATGCCGTTAGTTGTGGCTTGGTTTGTGAGGCATCTTTTCCCGAAGTTTCATGCCTATATCTTGCGGCAGACAAATTTGGCATTTAATCTGTGGGCTGTTTCGCTGGCATTGGCTATAGGGGTATCGGTAAAGGCCCTGGTGCACAGTACTGAAGGCTTGGGAACGATGATCGGCATTGCTGTTGTATCGCTTATATGTTGTGTAGCGCAGTTTGGAATTGGACGGTTGATAGGACGGAGACACGGGGAGCCTGTGGCTGGAACTCAAAGCCTTGGTCAGAAGAACACGGTGTTTGCGATATGGATGGGTTACACTTTCCTCAATCCCGTCACAGCATTGGCTGGTGGATTTTATTCATTATGGCATAATTTAGTGAATTCGTGGCAGTTGTGGCGAGTGAGGACTTCTCCAAAAGAATAAATTATGCAGTGTGGTATAAGATGTAAATCTTATCTCTTTCCGAAGAGTTTCTGAATGAGGTCGATGCGTCCCATTTGGCGGAGCAGACGGGTGATGTTTTGTCGCTCGGATGGCTTGTACCAGAAAAAGAATTGACGTTGGGCAAGTTTTTCTTTTTGTGTCTTGGCTGACCAGATGGGTTGAAGGGTGTAAGGATGAAGACCTGTGTACCAGGCTTCGGTAGAGACGGTCATTGGTGTGGGAGTAAAGTCTTGCACTTGCTCCAGTTGGAAATTGAGATCTTTGGTTAATGCTGCCAATTCAGCCATGTCTTCAGCAGTGCATCCTGGATGGCTGCTAATGAAATAGGGAATGATTTGTTGGCGCAGGTTCTTGCGACGGTTGAGTTCATCGAAGATGCGCTTAAAGTCATAAAATAGTTTGAAGGACGGTTTGCGCATGAGTGAGAGCACACGGTCAGAGGTGTGTTCTGGTGCCACTTTGAGGCGCCCGCTGACGTGCTTGGTGATGAGTTCCTCTGTGTATAATCTATTGATGCGATTAATGCGTTCGTCACCTGTATCGTGAAGCAGGAGGTCATAGCGGACGCCTGAACCGATGAAACTCTTCTTGATGCCGGGCAGGGCATCGACGGCATGATAGATGTCGAGCAGTCGGGAGTGGTCGGTGTTGAGATTCTTGCAAATCTGCGGATGGATACAAGAGGGACGTTTGCACTGGTGGCAAAGATCGAGGTTCTTGCCATGCATGGCATACATGTTGGCGGAGGGTCCACCGAGGTCGCTGAGGTAGCCCTTGAAATCAGGCAGTTGGGTGATGGCTTTGACTTCGCGGAGGATGCTCTCTTTGCTGCGTGAAGTGATGAATTTTCCCTGATGAGCGGAGATGGTGCAGAAAGCACAGCCACCAAAGCATCCACGATGAAGGCATACGGAGAATTTGATCATCTCGTAGGCCGGGATGCGTTTGCCTTTGTATTTCGGATGTGGCAAACGGATGTAAGGGAGGTCAAACGAGCGGTCGAGTTCATCTTGAGTGAGGGGTTGATAAGGGGGATTGACGACCACATATCTGCCATCCACCTCTTGAATGATGCGTTGTGCAGCATACTTGTTCGATTCCTCCTCAATGTGACGGAAATTTTCGGCTTGGGCACGTTTGTTGCGCAAACACTCCTCGTGGCTATGCAATACGATGTCATCAGGACGGATGCCGCCGGGTATGTCGGTTTTGTTTAGGAGGGAAGCCGTTTGCCTTTGCGGGAAACGTGCCATGAGGTTGCGGAACTTCTTGATGTCAATCTCGCAGTCCTGTTCCACCAGCAGTCGGGCTAACGACACCATCGGTTTTTCGCCCATGCCATAGATGAGAAGGTCTGCACCAGATGGATGCAGGATGGTAGGCATGAGGCGGTCTTGCCAATAGTCGTAATGGGTGAGACGACGGAGGCTTGCTTCGATTCCGCCAATGACTACGGGTGTGTCGGGATAGAGTTCTTTCAGAATGCGTGTGTAGACGATGGTGGGGTATTCGGGGCGGAGGTCGTGACGACCGTCGGGCGAATAGGCGTCCTCTGAGCGGAGACGTTTGTTGGCGGTGTATTTGTTCACCATCGAATCCATGGCGCCGGGGGCGATGCCGAAAAAGAGGCGTGGACGACCGAGTTTCTTGAAGTCACGGAGGTCGCCATGCCAGTCGGGCTGAGGGACAATTGCCACGTTCAGTCCTTCCGCCTCAAGAATGCGACCGATGACCGCCGCTGCAAAGGAAGGGTGGTCAACGTAAGCATCGGCTGAAAAGAGGATGACATCAAGATGATCCCAGCCGAGGCGATCGATTTCTTTTTTGGTAGTGGGAAGGAAAGACATGTTTTTTGTAGATTTGTATCACCAATTATTCTAAGAATGCCAGAAAGGCCTTCATGAGTGCATTGAGTTTTTTCTGTTCGGTAATGGATTCGAGGGGGAAGCCGAGACGGACGAACCGCTGTTGTTGGGCAATACCTGCACAATTACCATTGGAGTAGGTGAGGATGGCAAAGGCTTGACCCGATGGAGCCAACACAGAGGGGGATGGCACACTGAAACTTTGTGGGTTCATGTCGCGGTAAATGTCAAAAGTGAGTCCACAACCCGAAAGGGTCTTGAGTGACTTGTCAGGGAGGGCTGCAACTGTAGTTCCTCCGATGGAAGGACACCCTGCATTGGCTGCACTCATCAGCACTTTCCCGCCTTGGTTGTAGAATTGCTCAATCAAAGAGTTCATACGGCTGTCAAACTGCCTTTGAGTGCCGTAGATGAGGTTGATGATAGGGTAGGAGGATAGTGTCACTTCTCCCTTTTTGAGTGCCTTTTCGCTACATGAGGTAAAGGAGTGGTTGCCGCTGAGCATGATGGCGCGTCCGTGGATGACGGGATAATCGAAGGTGTTGCCCATCATGATTTTTCCTTCTAATTCATCGCCACTCATGCCAAGTCCGTCAGAGGCTTCGCTACCAGCCTTGGAACGTTCAAAACTGCGTTGGTATCCACAGAACCCTGTATATGCACCATAAGGTACGCCTGGGTCAGCATTGAGGTCGAAGCCACAAGTGGTGGCTGTGTTGACGACTTGTGGCCCTTCGAGTCTTGTGAAGGCATTCACAATGAGGACAGTTCCTCTGTTCTGAGAGGAGATTCCACATGAAAGCACTTCAGAGGGGAAACTTTCTCCACCGTCGTTTAAGGCTGTGACTTTGAAGGAATAGACTTCATCGGGGTTCAGTTCAATTGTATGGCTTGTGCCTTTTACGAGGATGCCATTGTCAAAACCTTGATGTCCACGGCGTGTATAGATGATGTATTCCTTGGCTTTTGCCGTTGGCTCAAGCGGGTCATCCACTGGCGACCACGAAAGGGTGGCAGTGTTTCTTTGTTCATCCAACGTGATGGCAAAATCCTCGACAGGCAAAGGCTGAATCACATAGTCACGTTTGTAGAGGGTGGCGATATATTTGACGATAGTTTTATAAACCGAACGGGAAAGGTCGAACTTAAAGTGTGGATCGTAGGCAAGACGCATGTCGGCAAAGTTCTGGTGGGAGAGCATTTCGAGAATGCAGGCTGGTGGCATCGGGGCACGTGCCTCGCCATAGTTTCGGTTCCAGAGTTGTCTCACTTGCCAGTTATATTTCTTTAGGTCGGTGGTGAAGTTGGTGAGGAACATGCTGATGAGGTCTCTCGACACATATCGGTCCATGCCTGCTCCCGTCTTGCCTTCATTGTAATCGGTCATATAGACTCCTAACGAACCGACGAATGTGTCGTCGGTCCTTACACCGGCATCGGTGTGGAAGGCTACGGAGATGTCGAGCGGAACGCCGAGCCCGTCCTCTCGTTGGGGATTGTAGATGGAGCCTCCCGAGAGGTGGTTGATGGCGGCTGAACGGGCATTGATGTCGTTGTTGTAGTCGTTGTCGGCAAAGGGCTCTGTGTGTATCTTGTAGGGGAATCCGTACCACTGCACGCTGTATTTGGCTGCTTCTGCCCATCGGGGAAGTCCGGATGGACGTACGGAATAGTTGCGGCCTTCTGGCACGATGTTTCCCATGCCTCCGCCGAAGCGTACGGCATCGGCGGTGATGATGCCTTTGTGGTGGCTGTGGCTGGAGAGAGCCACCATGCCGTAGCCGTGTTCGCCTTGGTCGAATTCGAATGTGCCGAGATACACCCATGTGCCTCCTCCGATTTGCTGATTCACCTTAAATTGGGTGACACCTCCCTTGTGGTGAACGGTGTAGGTGGCTTCGTCGGTTGAATTTTCATATGACTGATAGGTGACATACACGGCATATTTTCCTTCTTCGGGTATGTTGGGAACCCATTGTGCCAGTCCCTCGTCCTTTGCGGAGGTGACAGTCGGGACGTAGCGTGCCGTCCCGTCGGTGAAGGGGGAGTCGCATGCTTCGTAGATGTCTTTGATTTGTGCAAACCCGGGTCTTTCAGTGGTGTTCCATTTGATGTTCTTTTGTTTGCGACGGAAGGATTCGATGTAGGTTCCGTTGCGGTGCGGATGGTCGTTATCGACAATGACTTCGTGGGTTTGGTAGTCGCGTTCGCGAGGGGTAAAAACGACAGCGCCTGCATTTTGCAGCATCGGGATGATGAAAGGCACAACAAATGTCTGCGAGAACAGATCCTCGGTCGTACAGAAGAGGCGCGGACGTTGCCAATACCAATCGTTCTTCTCGGTGCGGTAGTAGCGTCCGTGACTCTGCCACAAGGCGATGTGATTCCCTTCCAGTCCTTTCTCGGCTGTGTAGGGGCGGGAGATGTTCTTCACCCAAGGCTCCCCTTTGTAAGTTTCGTTCAAGAGTCGGGCGGGATCTTTTTTCCCTTTTCTGAAGAAGTTGGGCACAAGGTCTTCGATGGGGCGACCGTCGGTCTCCACTGTCACTTGATACTCTTTTTGCGAAGGGGACAAGAAGGTGCTGATCTCTTTGTAGATGCGTTCCACCACCTCTGCGGTGAAGTGCTGCTCCTGAAAACCGCCTCCCAACACGATGCGTATGCGTTCCTCTTGGCTGTTGATGTCGCACGATACGACCGTGGATGGCTTGATGTTTGCATCGTATCGGGTGTAATTCTCAGCCCATGTCGTCAGTCGGCTTTGCAGGCTTTGTGAGTTCCCGTAGCAGGGTAGTGCCAGCAACAGGATGAATAGTATTGTTCTCATTCCCTTGTGTTGATTTTTTGAAACCCAATCAATTTGTCATACCGTTCGCCAAAAGGTCTGTGATAGACGAACACCTCGTATTCGTTTTCGGTCTGATGGAAGTCTCCTTCGCAGGGACGTGTCTGTCCCGTTTCCTCTCCGTCGGGTTTGTACATGTAGAGGTAGTTGTAAGAGCCTTGTTTCAGTGGGGTCACCAGTTCATATTGGTGGTCTATCAGGTTGTATTCCATCCGGTACGCCTCCTCCATGCGGTTGTTGGTCAGGTCGCCAAACAGATACACATCCCCTCCTGCCACCTGAGGCATCTGCAAGGTGAAATGTGTGAAGAAGTAGTCACTCTCCGTGTCGTTCGTCACGTTCTCTCCATTACGCACATAGTAGCGACCGTTCTGGTCTTCATCGTACACGTACATGGTGCGCTGCTCGTCTGCGTAGAGCAGGGCATGGTAGTATGTGTCGTCATACTCCATGCGGTCCACCCGCATGGTCGGCACATACTCGCTCAGAATCTCGAAACGCCGGTACTCATTGCCCGCAGGAAATATCAGTGAGCGGTTGTGGTTGAAGACGAGGCGATTCACCTGCATCAGCGTGGGGTGCAGATCCTCCACATGATTGTCCCATCGACGATTCTGCTTCACTACATACTTCAGTTCATTCACGGGGTTGCTCATCTGATAGCCTCTGTAATTCACGGCAAAATTCACCTGTTGGTGATGCTCATACGTGTCAATGTCGGTATTTGCAGTCACCTCTATTTCTACACCCACCCTCGGCTCCACCACCGAGAAGCATGCCTGTGCCACGGGCTCTTCCTCTTCGTCTTCGAAGATGTTCACCCTGTAATTGCCCGACACGAGCAGCCTCGTGTTCTCGTTGGGTAGCGTCAGCCAATAGTGGCAGTAGCCCATCTCCGTGCCCATGGCAGGTTCGTAGTCCTCTATGCGCTGGTCGCTGAATCCTGTCATGTACTCACTCGTGAGTAAGTCGCTGGGTGTCCAATCTGCATTACAGTGGGTGATGGTGTAGGAGTATCGCTGATGATTTGCCTGTAAGTCGTCAAAACTCACCTCCACCTGATGCCCTCCACCCAGCAGCATCACGGAGGGTGTGCCCCACACGCCATCCACTGTCACCTGCAACGTCTTGATGCGTGGCGAAAAGCAGATGTTCTCCTGTGCGTGACATCTGATGCCCCAAAGGGAGATGCTCAGGATAATCATTAAACGGATGAGTCTCATTCGTGTCATTCGTCGCACTGAAGGTGCTTCGTGCAATGCTTCTTCTCGCCGCATGGAAAAATTAGAGAATTTAGTCAAATTCGTTGTTGAAAAAACATCCGAAACGTCAGTCAATCTTAACATTCAACCTTCCCTTGATGTCATTTACATTGGTGCCAACGTGGAAAGTGTAAGTGCCTGACGCCAACTTCCATCCGTGTTGACTCTCGTCGTAGTAATTGAGCTCCTCCTTGGGGATGGCAATGTGAAGCGTTTCGCTTTCACCTGGCTGTAGTAGCTTGGTTTTTGCAAATCCCTTCAGTTCTTTGGCGGGGCGTGGAACATTGCTCTGCTGAACCGATGAGTATATTTGCACAATCTCTTTGCCGGCCACTTTGCCTGTGTTGGTAACATCCACGCTGATGACAATGTCGTTGCCCGTTGCATGACCAGAAGGCTTTCCGTAGGCAAAAGTCGTGTAACTCAACCCGAATCCGAATGGGAAAAGCGGTTTTACATTATTCGTGGTGAAATGGCGATAGCCCACAAAGATGCCCTCCTTGTAGTACACCTCCTTGTTCACACCTGGATATGCCTCCTTGCCATACTGCACGTATGGATAATCCTCATACTTCTCGGCAAAGGTCACGGGTAGTTTTCCACTGGGGCATACCTTTCCGCTCAACACATTGGCGAGTGCTGTGCCTGATTCGCTGCCCAAATACCAGCAGTGCACCACGGCTGCCACCTCTTTGAGCCAAGGCATGGCGTATGGGTTGCCACCGAAAGTCACCACCACAATGTTCTTTTGAATCTTTGCCAATTCCGAAATCAGTTCGTTCTGTCCGTAGGGCAGATCATAGCCTTCGCGGTCACCATTCTCACAATCTTGGTGTGTGTTCTTGTTCAGACCGCCGATGAAGATGATGAGGTCGGCTCCTTTTGCCGCTTCCAGCGCTTGTGCCTTCAGTTCTGCCTGCTTAGTGGGGTCAATCCTGTCCACGTGGTCATACATCACCCTTCCCGAATAGTAGCCCTGAGCATAATCCACCATCTGTTCATACTGCTTTTTGAGCGCATCCAACGGACTGATGTCACGCAGGGTCTTCAGTTCTGATGAACCGCCACCTTGCGTCAGCGAACGTGTGGCATTCTCGCCAACCACCAGCACATTATGGTATTTTGTCCATTTCGATGGGTCAAGTGGTAGGATATTCTTCTCATTCTTCAACAAGACGATACCTTCCTCGCCAATCTGACGGCACACATCGTAATGTGCTTCCGAGCACTGGTTGCCAATCACTTTCTTGGGGTTCATTGCAGTACGGAAGATGGTGCGAAGCACTCGGCTTGCCTTCTCGTCCAATACCGACATGGGCACTGTTCCATCTTCTATCAGTTTTTCGAAAGGATTGGCAAGATAATAATTCTCATAACCAAATTCACTTTCTTTCAATTTGCCATCGGTATATGTGCCCATCTCAATATCGAGTCCACCTAATGCTGCCTCCATTGTATTAGTGGTACCTCCCCAGTCACTGACGAGAGCACCATCCCAGTTCCATTCCTTCTTTAGAATGCCATTCAAAAGTTCATCGTTGTGGCAACAATGGACACCCTTCCATTTGTTGTACGAGCCCATGATGGTATAGACATGTGCTTGCTCCACGGCCTTTTGGAAAGGACGCAGATAAATCTCCCGCATGGCGCGGTCTGACACATTCACATTCACTCCAAATCGGTCAGTCTCCTGATCGTTCAGGACAAAATGCTTCAGGCAGCAGGCAATACCGTTTGCTTGTGCCGCCTTGATGTAAGGCACCACGATTTCACCTGCCAAAAAAGGGTCTTCACCCATATACTCAAACGCACGTCCGTTCAGTGGAGTGCGTTGGATGTTCACACCAGGACCTAACATGATGTCCTTGCCACGGAAAGCAAACTCCTCGCTCACCGCATTGCCGTATGCCGTTGATATGTCTCTGTTCCATGTTGCAGCCAGACATGTCAGCGATGGGAACGCCACGATATAGTCGTTTGTCCATTTGGCTGGACTCCAAGTGTTCCATTCCAGTTCCTCGCGCACACCATGAGGACCATCGTCCATGTTCAACTGACGGATTCCCAACCTTGGCACGCCCGCACTTGTGAACTTGCTCTGTGCATGTAGGATTTGTACTTTCTCATGTGTGGTCATGCGGCTCAGCGCATCCTTCACTCGCTCCTCCAGTGGAGCGTTAGGGTCAAGATAGGTTTGTGCTTGTGCTGTCATTGCAGTCATTGCCATCAGCACCGCGAAGATAGTGGTTTTCTTCATTGTTCTTTTTCCTTGTTATGTGTGTATAGGCATAATTCTGCTCCTCAGGGAGCCTTCAAGTTGCAAAAATACGGAAAAATACCTGAATCCAAGCATACTCCCTCGCTTTATTTCTCCAAAAACTAAAAAAAAACTTTTTAGTCATCAACTTTTGACAAGAAACCCTCACGCTACTATCACTAGCAACATGAGGGAGTGTACACTGAATGTTTAACTAATATAATTAATTACTAACACGTGCTTTACTTGAACATCACCTGCTTGATGCTCTGCTGAATATTGGCGGGTGTGTTCGTCGACTTGCAGGCATCAACCATGTAGCGGATAACGTTCTGAGGAAGGCTTACTTTCTTCCATACATCGTTACGGGTCATCCAACGCCCTTTGAAAGTGGTCTTGTCAATCATTTGCATTTCTTCGGGCTTCACAACAGGGCGCCCCATTTCACTGTATTTCCCGTTTTTGAACGTGTATGTTCCATACTCATGTGGCATTAGTACGACTTTGCCATCCTTCGAGAGTGCAATCTCGGCACAAGCATATTCCCCGTCCGCACCATAATATTTAAATTGGGTGTAGCCAGATTCTTTACCACAGATGGTTTTCTTTTCGCCGTCCCATTGCATGGATTCCATCATCCATACACCGATGAGCTCTTTGTCTGCCACTTTGGTGTTTTGGGCACATACATGGAGTGCGCTCATGAGTGCAACTGCCATCATAATCATTGTTTTCTTCATACACTTTAAGTTTTAAAAGGTTTGTAATAAGGTGAATTGAACGATGCAAAGGTACGGGCTTTCTACGCCGTCACCAAACTTTTGGATTTGCATCTTCTTTGCTTTTTCGATGCAAACTGTTTGCAAACTCCTCGTTCATTCACTAAGTCCCGATGCTCAGCACAAAACCATCCCATTCTTTGGAACCTCCTTTCTTCCCGAACACCTTTTGGTAGAGGCGGCTGCGCACCGTGCTGATGGTGCTCATGTCGCGGCTCATCACAGCGGCGATGTCCCTTGGTGCAATGCGCAGTTTGATGAGCAGGCACGTTTGGTATTCGAGTTCTGACATAGGATAAAGGTTGCGCAGTTGACTGGTGAAGCCGGGATAAATCTTCTTCAGTTGCGTCTCCATCTCGTTCCATTCCTCATCCTTCAGTCGCATACCAGTGGCGATTCGCTTTTGTAGCGTGTGATATTCGTCTGAAGAAAAATAGGTTGATTCCACCGATTCGATGGCTTGACGCACTGGTTGTGGACGTTCGTCATGTTCTTCGTGAATCTGTTGCAACTGCAACTGTAGGCGGCGTTTCGCTTTGCGGTTGGCTAAGGCTATCTGTGCAATGAATATAACCAGCGCGAAAACACCGATGATGACATAAATGAGCTTGTGGATGATGTCTGCTTGCTCACGCTCCTTGGCTGAGAACACATAGTTGTGCATGTCGTCAGAGGTGGCTCCGTTCACCAAATCATGCTCAACAGTGGCGCGTATCTCTGTGCCCCATTCTCGTTCGATGTCCTTGGCTCGTTGCCAAGTGGAAACCCTGCCCATGCGTTGAATGGTGATAGTAGAGTCATTCACTACTACTAATGGTCGGGGGTCTTCTTCCTCCAAATAGAGATGCTCATTGTTACCTTTGTCAATCAACGTCACGCCACACTTATCTTTGGGGTTCACCACCAGTGCCTGTTCTGTTTGTGTCAGTCTGCACTCATACATCATGCTGTCGCCTTCGTAGAGTCGCATCCACGTTCCTTCGTCGGCAGGATACTGATAGGTGTAACCCTCAGGAACTGTCACCTGCGTCATTATCCATATGCCCTTTAGCGAGAAGGGTGGGCGTTTTTCCCTCATGCTGCAACCTGCCAGCAATATGCTTGCCGTCAATAGCAGAAGAAATTTTTTCATGCTTTTTCTCTCTCTCTTTGTAAATGATTTTGGCTACAAAGTTATAGCTTTTCTCCATAATATGGGGAAAACAGGAGTTTGCATTTAGTTTGCATGACCCAAATTCACGCTCAGGGCTTTCCCTGTATAGTTCACAAGGGTGCCGTTTGCTTTTCCCGATGCCATTGGTTGTGCATTGTTGGGTGTGACCAGGACGATGTTGAAACGTCGTTGTTTCAGCATCCCCTCAAACTTGCCTTTCCGCTCTCCGATGGTCACCACCTTACGGGCATTGTCATACTGGATGTTGATGGTGCTGAATGCGCCCTGCTCATAGTTGTAGTTGGTGCCCTCATCCTCGTAGAGTTCAAACTGTCCGTCACGTCCGGCATAGATGTACAGGTCGATGAGTTCCGCAGGCTTCTCATCGCTCCATTCCATGTCGGGACCGATGGGCAGGATGGCACCTTCAGGCACAAACACAGGGATACGCTCATAGGGAGCATCGATGACCAAACTACGGTTGGACGGTTGAGCGTTGAGCGTTGAGGGTTGAGAGCCGTTGGCACGGTCGATGACCTTCTTGCCCGTGTAAAGGTCATACCAGCCGCATTCCTTCGGAAAATACACCTCTCTGCTTCTTGCTTGATAAGTGCTCACAGGGCAAGCCATCAGTGAAGGACCGAACATCCATTGGTCTTTGATGTCCTGCACGTTCTTGTCACCATTGAAATCCATCACCAGTGCGCGCATCATTGTGTAGTCGTGCAGATGCACCCATCCAGCCATCGAATAGAGGTAGGGCATCATCCGATAGCGCAGACGGTGATACCACACGATGCTCTCATAGGCAGGATGCCCCTCGGGAGCAATGTTCCACACCTCGCGCAAGGGCCACTGACCATGTGCCCTGTAGATGGGGATGAAACAGCCAAACTGGTTCCATCTCGCCTGCAGTTCCCGCCATTCCTTCAGGTCATCATTCTCCTGGTGCGTCTGGTCGTAAACCTGCTGTGCCCTCATATAGCGGTTCTCCACACAGAAACCGCCCTGATCCATTCCCCAGAAGGGAAGACCTGAGAGGCTGTAATTCATGCCTGCCGTCATCTGTGCCCGCATGTCCTCCCAACGTGTGCCGATGTCACCGCTCCATGTGGCTGTGGAGTAGCGTTGCTCTCCAGCAAAGCCGCAGCGTGTGAGCAGGAACACACGGGGTTCAGCCCCTTTCTTCCCTGCCAATGCTTTCCATGTGCTCCGTTGTCCGTTGTAGATGGCATCGGCATTCACGATGCTGTAGGCGTTGAAATATTCCGTCGAGGTGCCCAGAGCTGTCGAACCGCACAATGCCTTGCGGTACCACATCGGGGTGCAGTCTCTCACGTTCGGTTCCGAGGCATCCATCCACCACGCATCGATGCCGTAGTTGTATTTCGAATAGAGATGCTCGTCCATCTGTTTCCAGAACAGTTTCCTCGCCCCTTCAGCATAGGCATCGTAGAACGAACCCACATAACCGGGACCCACCCAGTCGCGGATGTCGTCCTTCACAGCCTGCTGATACATCCAACCCTTGCTGTCCAGTTCCTTGTAGTGGTCGGTGCTGCAGTAGAACTTCGGCCACACGCTGATCATGTACCTGCCATGCAGCTGATGCACCTTGTCCAGCATGCCCTGCGGGTCGGGGAAACGAGTTACTTCAAAATCATGGCTGCCCCATTCGTCTTCCTTCCAGTAGTTCCAGTCTTGCACGATGTTGTCGATGGGGATGTGGCGTTTGCGGAACTCTTCCAACGTGCCCGTTAACTCGTCCGCCGTCTTGTAGCGTTCACGGCTTTGCCAGAATCCCATCACCCATTTCGGATACACAGGCGCCTTGCCCGTCAGGGTGCGGTAGCCACTGATGACCTCATCCATATTTTTGCCCGCAATCACATAGTAATCCATGTCACGGCTCATCTCGCTCCAGATGCTCAGCTGTCCCTGTTCCTCCGTTGTGCGAGGTGCAGCCACACGCAATCCGCAGTAGCTCACACTGCCGTCGGGTTGCCACTCAATGCGCAGCGCCGTCTTCTCACCCCGTTTCAGTGGCACGGCAAACTTATACGCGTTCGGATTCCATGCAGTGCGCCAACGCTCTGCCACCACTTCCTTGCCACCCACATACACCTTGATGTAGCCTGCATAGTAGAGGATGAACTGGTAGTTGCTCGTCTCGGGAGCCTCGATGCTGCCCTCATACACCACCTTCGCACCTTCCAGTCGGAACCCCTTTGGCAAGTTCTGAATGCCGCCCTTGTCGGTCTTGCCAATCTCGGAGTGGTCGGGTAGGGCATACTCAAAATACAGCGAGTCCTCCTCGCGCACCAGCTGCCTGCCCCCTCTGTCCGTGTAGGTGCCTGTCAAGTGACCTTCCTTTCCCTCCTTGTCGTAGAGGCGGAACGCGCGGTTCAGTTGCAGGTAGTCCTCTGGATTGCCGAATCGGCAGTACGAATAACTGTCCCACAACACACCATAGTTTTTGCTCGACACCACAAACGGCACAGCCACCTTCGTGTTATACTGAAACAAATCCTCGTTCTTTCCCTTCATGTTCAGCTCCTCCGATTGATGCTGTCCCAATCCGTAGAACGCCTCGTCGGCAGGGCTGTCGAAGAGCAGTCGCCAACTCAACCCCTGCTGCTGCTCCTTGGTGGGCTGTCCACTGCCAATCTCACGTTCAGGCACCTGAAACTCCTTGAACGTCTTTCCGTCCACCGCCTCTCTCAGCAGCACCTGTCCAGCTGCGTCGTAGAACACGATTCTTCCGTCACTCTTCGCCACCACGGCACTCATCTTCCTCGTCCTCACCGTCACATCTTCCTTGCCCTCCTTCACTTCACACCAGGGCAGCTGACCTTCTCGCTTCATTCCCCTCTCCCTCATCTCCTTCAGCACGATGAGGCTCGGTTCCTTCTCCGGAAGCGCATCCTCGCTGGTGGCACGAACACGGATGATGCCGTCATCCACCACCTGTAGACGTATCACACGCGCCTCACCCCTGTCAGGGCAGATGGTCACGGCATTGCTCGACTGAATCACCACTGCGGCATACCCGGCGATGCCCCACACAAAACTTACGATACTCAAAAATAATTGTTTCATTTGCCTTCCATTTTACGTTGCAAAGTTACGTCAAGAAAAAGTGACCACCAAAAAAATTCAAAAAATAAATGAAATCCTTGTACTTTTGCAAACATTGTCCCCAAATCTTGTACTATTCCAAAGGATGCAACTCGTTTGTGGGCAAGACTTACGTTCGTTTGTTAGCAACACTTACATTCGTTTGTGGGCAAGACTTAATGATGGCAGTGAGGGGCACTTGTGTTTAGAGTTTAGGGTTTAGAGGAGTGAAGCGAAAAGGTTAAAGTTAATAGGTTTATTGGTTAATTTCATTTTTCACAGATTGAAGAGAGCTGTATATTCCCCCCTATAAACTATCCCCAAAACCTGAATTTGCGAAATTAACCTTTTAACCAATTAACTTTAACCATGTCTTTTCCTGATTTTGGTTGACAGTTTTTTGTATTTTTCCTGATGTGGTTG